>FLNX01003336.1_pt1 | contig 21417 bp, 22 predicted proteins | sample 1140341 | NCBI WGS metagenome assembly FLNX01 (sample SAMEA3878208, study PRJEB12797) | bioreactor metagenome | biome: Moose rumen | place: Sweden | collected 2011-10
GAATGCCACCTGTACTTTATCGGATGGTTACCACTCCAAGGCACATCATCAAAAGATTTCCATTCTTCCATTTCTCCCGTTCCACTGATAGTGAGGACGCCGTTGCAGGAGATTTCCCATGTGAGGTTGTCACCCTCTGCGCCACAGGTGCCCGTGAACGGACAAGTAGGTTCAGGCTCTGTTCCCGGTATCGGCAGAATATTCGTGAAATCTTTCCATTGTGCAGCGGCTTTGTAAGCATCAATGCTTTCAGCAGGGACATAGAGAGACATGGATTTATCAACTCCATCGAATACATTATTTCCTAATGTTGGAGGAGTGACGGATGTGCAAGTTATAGAGGTCAGACTGCTGCAACCATAGAAAGCAGAACTTCCAATACTTGTGACGCTGTTGCCAATCGTCACAGAGGTCAAACTACTGCAACCATAGAAAGCTTCCTGTCCAATGCTTGTGACGCTGTAAGTCACTCCATTATACGTTACAGATGACGGAATTACTACGGAACCTGTGTATTCGTTTGAATAAGAACTATAAGAAGAACCTCTATAGGTAACAGAGGCTGTTTGGTTATCGGCATCGAAATCGTACCAAATGCCATCCACCTGGGTGTTGGAGGCAAAAAGGGTTCCTGCGCTTGCCACAAAAGCAAGAAACAGAGTAATGATTTTTGTTTTCATCTCATTAATTTGATTTTATGTTTTGCCTACTCTTTATTGGATTTTCGGCTTACTCCGTTGTATTATAGCATATATACAAAAAGCACTACTCCTGTTGTATTCCTTGTGAAGGCTCTGGTAAGCCACGGGTAGAAAATACAGCAAAAGTAGTGCACAGCATGCACTAACATCTGCCAACTACTACCCTTTAAAAATTTACCAGATTCTCACAAGGTTCGTTGGTGTTAGTCTAATAAATATGTGGTCTTCTAGCGAAGACGTCGTTTCCACTGAAACGCGGTGCAAAGATACTACTTTATTTTGACATTTACAAAAAAAAAACTTGTATTTTCGCTCATTCAAAGCATTTTAGCAACTTTACACACCACAAAAACACTACTTTTGCCGTATCGGGTGCAAAGGTGGTGTAAAAAATCAATATGTGAAAGGCTTATTTAGGCTTGTTTGTGAGAAGTGCATTTTTTGCATTCACAGCAACAGAAGACAATCCGTTCTGCATACCGATTCGACAAGCGGAATAAGACTGCCCAAGATGTACCAGATGGTCTATATACAGCGGCTCACCTTGCGCGAACGTACGACAAGAGAACGTGTCGCCAACTGCCAGTGTGGTGGAATTTATCACTTGCTCTACCTTCCATTGTGCGTCACCCATATAACGCATTGTAGCCATACGGTCGGGAAGCCAAGTGATTGTGACGAGAGTATCCGGCAGCAGTTTATCCGTCGTGAGCATTCTGCCATGAGGAACTAACGAAGACTCGATACCTCCCTCTTTTTCTGTTTGTTGCACATAACTCTCCCAGTCGTGTGCGCCCACGTACGCGCTCAAAATATCTAATGTACTATGACGTATAGTGGAATATTCATCACCGCGTATATGCCACAAACGGCGGATTGTGTCTTCATTCAGCCGGAAATGCAGTTCTGCTACCAAGCGGCTTATGGCCTGCATGCTGGTAATCGTTTGCCCGAAACATTGTTCCACATGGCGGAGCAGAACGGGAATCACAGGGTGTGAGGAAGGAACATTGGTCATAGGCTATCCAATTGGTTGAAATACAATGTATAGGTGTCAATCATATCTTGCTCTATCAGTTGGTGAGAGGCAGGATGAAGGGTTTGAGCATCGTTTTTAATGCGGATGTATTCTTTCGCAAATTGCACCTCGTAATCCAATTTGTTTACGGGGACCAAACGAATAGAATCCGCATAGTTGTCCGTTATATTCTGATATGCGGCATGCAGGCTATCCAATAATACTTTCTCTGCCGGAGACGGGCGTTTAACCGAATTCACATTTGCAGGCAACGAGAAGAACAAGACCGCCGCCAAAGCCGGAATAACCATAGTAACGGCTGTCCATTTAGAAATGTTGATGTGAAGCCGCAGAGCACGTTTTAACGCCGTGACCGTTTCGTATCGTTGCGAAGGACCGGGCAGGGTGCATCGGCGGACAATATGCCGAAAACGGTGAGGGAACAGCAGTTGAATAATCAAGCCTAACGCATAGATGTCCGTTCTGCAATCTGTCTGCTGTCCGTTTTTCTGTTCAGGGGCGGCATAGGCATCGCTATATCCGATGTTCTTCGCGACAAAAGCGTCTGCGTCTGCCATACTGAAATCAATCAGTTTGACATGAAAGCCGTTGTTGGTGACAAGAATGTTTTGCGGCTTAATGTCCCCATGTACGATTTGCTGCGTGTGGATATATTCCACTGCTTCAAGCAGTTCGTTGAGTACTTGGTGTCGTTGAGCAAAATAAGGTGAGTGTTTCAGCCACTCGCACAGTGGTTCGCCGGAAACGTATTCTTCCACAATACATGCGCCTATTTGCTCGTCTTGCCGCCACTGCCACGCTTTGACGATGTATGGATTGTCCAACCGGCGGAGCAAATCATACTCGCGCTGAAGAAGATGGATATAGTGCGATTGTTCTCCGGTTATATCCATGCGAGCCGCTTTGAGAACATACCATTGTCCGTTCGCCTTCGCACGCCAGACATTATTATACGGAGAGCGCGAAAGGAGCTCGTATTCAGTCCAATAAGATTCACCCTGCATCAGAGAATCATTGTTGTATATGTGAGAGGATTCACTCAAAATGATATGATGTTAAAATCGCGGTGCAAAGGTAATGCTTTTTGACGAGATGTGTAAATTTATTTGCAAGTTTCTGCGGGATTTATGAATTTTGTAAACAAAACAGGCGAAAATCGGCGGGATGGGATGTTGGAGAATAAAAACGGATGCAGGCGGGCAATCATATTGCCCTGAAACTGCCAAGAAAGGAGCGGCGGATACTATCCGCCTGAAATAGACGAAGCCCAGATAGTATCTGAACCGACGGACGTAGTGGAAAAGCGGGATAGTAGCGAGATAATGGACAATGAATAAGGCCCGATAGTATCGGGCATAACTGCCAAGAAAGGAGTGGCATTTGGCAAACGCTTGTAACTATCAAGAAGAAAGTGCCAGCCTGCTCGGATGGGGAGCAGGCTGGAGTTGGGGCTCGCGGGTCTAACCGCGAGAGCAGAACCGATAGGTCGAGTTATCGAGAGAGCGAAAAAGCGAAAGGGTACAAGAAATGGTTAGTGAAGTTCGATTGAGCCTTGTTCTCCAAATCCACCATACAATTTCCCATTGTAGTAAACTAAACAGGTAGGCAAATATAATCCATTACCAGAAGTTTTACACAAAAGAATCATGTTTCCTTGTATTATGTAATTTCCTGTAGACATCATTCCAAATATATTATAAGAAAAAGTATAGTTAGAGGAAAAGGTGATATATATTGTATATCCAGATAATTCTCCAGTTCCACCACTATATGCTGCACCTTCCCATGTTTTGCATATATCATGGGGAGTCGGAATATTATTCGAATTAATAAACGTGAGGCTGTCTATAGATTCAGTAGATTGTTGATAAACGACTTGGCTGCTATTCCAGATTTGCATTACCTCTGCATTTGCTGCTACACAAATGGTAGCGATGAGCATAAAGAATATTTTTTTCATATGTGTGAGTTTTATTTTTTAATAAATTTAACTACTTGTGCTCCTGCTTGCAGCAGATATATTCCGTTGCTCAAACTGTTCACGTCAATGAGCGTTTGTTCTGCTTGCGATGAGGCGGAGAGGAGCACATTACCCGCCATGTTAAATACCCGGATTGTCTGTGAGCCGGACAATCCTTTTACAATGATGTTTTGTTGTGCGGACTGCATAATAATCTGCACATTGCCGCTCACGATTTCTAATGACGTTTGTCCGTCTTCTACCACAACGATTTTTCCTACTTGGTCCAAAGCGTTGTAGCCAAGCAGGTTGTTGTCATGGTCGTAGAGGTACATTGTGCCTGTGTCAAACGTGATTTTGCCGATTTGCGACAGCGCGAACTGCTGTTCGGTGTTGTCCAGCGCAATTACCGTCAATCCGGGAACGGCAGAGACTGTTGATGCCATCAGCAGCAACAGCGTGATACATGTCCATTTGAACTTGTTTTTTACCATGTAGTATTGTTTTTTATTCCCTTCTAACGCCTTCAGGGATTGGCATACAAAAAGTGTGAACTTTCGCTATTTATCCTATTGGTTCTCTCGGGCTACCACACCCATCACTTCCAATATACGCAGAAAGTCCACACTCCCGGTGTGAACATTCGCCATATTTAGGAAAGTAATTCAATTTGTGGTAGTATTGAGAGAATCCTTAATAAAGCAAATGCTTATTTATGTATGTTTTTTTCCAATTGTTTTATGCCATAGGCGGGTGGTTGTTATTCTGTTACAAATTCTACTTCTGTTGTTAGTTGGCGGATACTACCAAGTTTCAATTCGGGCGTGTTAATGCGGAACAATTATTTATCCTTCCGGCGCAGAGAGGCCACTTGGGTCAATACCTGCTCCCGCGAGTAGGGATGCAATGACATGATTGCTACCTCCCGCTGCGCAGCCATGCTGTTCGAGCGGTGAAAATCGTTGATAAACAAGCCGCCCTGAGATAAAGAGTTCTGCATATTCTTCCAGTTGTTTAAGCCCTTGGGCGTCGAACCCTTGGGCAATAATCGTATCTATATGTTTCCAAAAATCGGTATTGGTCATATGCGTCTTTGCAACTTTCGGTTGCAGAGGTAGTGTTTTTTTTTGAGATTTGCAAGTTTTGGGGCAAGTTTCTGTTTGATTTATGAATTTTGTAAACAAAACAGGCGAAAATCGGCGGGATGGGATGTTGGAGAATAAAAACGGATGCAAGCGGGCAATCATATTGCCCTGAAACTGCCAAGAAAGGAGTGGCGGATACTATCCGCCTGAAATAGACGAAGCCCAGATAGTATCTGAACCGACGGACGTAGTGGAAAAGCGGGATAGTAGCGGGATAATGGACAATGAATAAGGCCCGATAGTATCGGGCATAACTGCCAAGAAAGGAGTGGCATTTGGCAAACGCTTGTAACTATCAAGAAGAAAGTGCCAGCCTGCTCGGATGGGGAGCAGGCTGGAGTTGGGGCTCGCGGGTCTAACCGCGAGAGCAGAACCGATAGGTCGAGTTATCGGGTTGTCGAGAAGGAGCAAAAGAAATTAACCTATTTTGTCGAACGCATTAGGGCAAATGCTTCTTTGTAACCCAAGAACAAATACTTTAGTGATTTATAGTATTTTGGGTGACAATTAATAATGATAGTCCATGTTGTCCAATTGACAAACGAATACAGTCCCCAGAACAAGGCTCTTAATTTATTGAACCAAGAAGTTTGATACCGGTAGATAAACCTATACCAATATACAGTTCTATTGCGTGCGATGGAAAAATATCGGAGCGATTTGTCTTCCAATTTGCTTCGCGTTCTATGCCCTGTCCCAGCATCTAGATGTTTATATCTTGTGCGCAGTGCATAAGCCATACGAAGACCTAATTTATTTAATTTGCTGAAAAACACCGGTTCGTCATAACTGGAATAGGATGTGTACGAGCCTTCTTCTAACCAAGTTTCTTCTTCATAATGCGCAGCTTTTGCCCATTTTGTCTCAATGAAAAAACATTGAAAACAAGCAGTAGTACATAGATAGCAGGTGTCCAAATTATTACTATTGATGTACACTTTGTGTCCGGCAGCCAATGTCAGTACATCCAAGTATTTCGACTTTCTTCGACTTGTGAACATTTGTCCTGTAAAACCTCTACGGAGACGAGTCTTTAATGGATACTTTAAGTCGATTGTATTTGCATCTTTGTTGTTATTAACTCCTTCCATTGGCAAACAGCAATTAAGGTTATTGGCTATCATATAATGATACAATTCCTCCACCATCGTTGCTTCAAATTCCACATCATCATCCACAACAAGGATGTAATCCGATTTGGCAGCCAATATTCCTTCTGCGCGTTGGGTAGTCATCCCCTTTTTACAACGCACGATACGTTCATTGCCATAAGAATAATCCAATTCATAGCCATCCGGGATAGCTACAATGATTTCTTCCGGTTGGATTGTCTGCTTTGCTATAGAATCTAACAAAGCCTTGTACTTGAGCCCAGTGTTTCCAAGGGTTCTGATGACGACAGAATACGATAGTTCTTTCATAAATTGATAGTTATTGCGCACAACTATCAATCCGAATACATAAAAAGATGTGAACTTCTTATGTATCTACCAAGGCAGCGTCGGAAATGAAGCCTCTATATCCAATAAGACAGTTCACATCTAAATGCGAACACTACTATAATTGGATATAAAGAGACTCATTACCTACAATGATGCCTCTATATTATTTCGATAAATCTTATTTCCTAAAGTTTCCGACGCTTTCGGTAGATACGAAATAATAGTAATGCTTTGTTTATTCAATTAGCGCACGCTTGCGCTTGTCTTTTCTCCTATTTAACGCCGCGGAGAGGGGACGTATATTTTATTTATCGCCTATAAGTTTTTATTCCATAAGCGGATTTTTTGGTTTCGTTACTTATTCTGTTCCAAGTACTTTTCTATATCTTGTTCAGTGGGGAGTTGGAGACGGTATTTGCTGACAAGAACACTGTCTGCCAAACCTTCCGTGTCATATTGTACAGTTGTCTTTCCGTAGTCTGAGCATAACAACAAACCAATTGGCGGATCGTGGATGATATCCTGCGGACGGATTGCAGGACCTTTTGTAGCCGTCTTATGAAGGAGTTGCTTGTCTTTGGACAACCCCATCCTTTCATAATAGAGCGATGAGACTTGCCTGTCCAACTCTTTTATTGTCCAACAACCGGTAACGGCCTCATGCTCATAAAAAGCACGTTTGAGAGGTTCTTTGATATTCGCAAGGTAAACCAAATGCGTTGCAGAGAGGCTGTTAAACAGTTTGTCAGAAGGCGTTTGCCTCGGCTCCATTGTTGCGGGCGAAGAAATTGCGGTTGCTAACCGCAAAATTGTAGTGTCGTCTGTCTTATCAGAAATTGCGGTCGGCAACCGCAAAATGTCTTTCTTGCTGAATTTCAGCACAAAAGGTAGCACTTGTTCGCCTAATTGCGGATATGTGTTGTACATCAAACGGAACTCATACAAGCGTCTTTCCCCAAGTCCGCGCATGTGGATGCGTTTCGCCAGATTCTTCAAGAGAGCCTCACCGTATTGCGCTCTGTCTTCGCCGTTTTGCTCATACTCCACTATGTACCAGCCCACTAACCAATTACGCGCGGTCAGAGACAGATTGACAGCGTGAGCTGCTTGCTGTTGCAAGGCAGTCTGAATGGATGCTATATTTTGGGCTAATAATTCAAACGTCATTGTGTGATGCGCAGTTTCCGCCTGCAAAGGTACGGAAATTTTCTGACATAGGCAAATTTATTGGCGGAAATCGTATAGCGGGGCGGGATTTTACGCCGGAATAGGCAGGTATAGGCAAGAAAAGGCGGGAAACATGATACACGGCGCAACGGACGAAAAGGGCGGGATAATATCCCGCACAATGAACAAAACCAAACATGCCCGCATGACATGCGGGAGAATATAAACAGATGCCGGTAGATGCAATGGATGGGGGCGGATTGATGATGGAGGTGGAGTGTTAGTCGGTGGATTTGAGTTGGTTATGGATGATGGCGCGGAGGAAGGCGGGGAATTGGGCGTAGCGTTTGCCGGTGGAACCGTGAATCCAGGTGAAAGGATGGGTGAGGTTGACTTTAGCCATATTACGATGATGTTATTTGATCCGCCAAGATTGGCGGATGCTATGTGTTTGTTTTATTCGCCAAGATTGGCGGATGCTATGCGTTGGGTATATAGTGGTTATGGTGTTGTCTCGGTGTTGTCTCGGTGTTGGCTGCTGACTCACTAACGAATAACTAAAGAATCACTAACGAATAACTAAAGAATCACTAATGATTTGTTAATGTTAGGTTGCTGCAAAAGTGGTTGCAAAGATAGTGCATTATTTTAATATTGCAAAGTTTTTATGTCAGATTTGCAAAATGTTTTATGCAAGATGAAGTCGTTTAAGGCTTGTTTGGAGAACAATAGGCTGGAAAATTCGGCAAATCGGATTTGCCGAGAAGGGAAGAAAAGCAGCGGATGGCAAGCGGCTGAAACTGCCAAGAATAAAGAACGCAGGTCTGATGACCTGCGCAGATGACGAAGCATATACGGCGGGATAATATCCCGCGTAACGGAAGACATCTGCATATTATGCGGGACAATGGACAAAACTATATAGCGGCAATACATTGCCGAAAGTAGAAACGGTGAATATTAGAAGCGGCGACTATTAGAAGCGGCAATCAAATTGCCGCAAGTAGAAACGGTGAATATTAGAAGCGGCGACTATTAGAAGCGGCAATCAAATTGCCGCAAGTAGAAACGGTGACTACAGGAGTGGAATCGCCCATGTATGGTCGATAACATTCCGTATAAGCCAGCGGGAAAGAGGCGGGTAGCAGGGCATGGCGTGCAACGGTCAGCCCATGTGACTGCAAGTAATCATGGTACGCAGCCTCTGTCCAATGTGCATACTCGTGGAAACCTGTCAGAGCCATCAGTCGCGCTTTCAGCCGCTGCCGCAGGGTATTCTCTCCATGTACGTATGTCGGTGCAATCAATATGCCGTCAGGACGCAACACACGTTTTATTTCGCTAATGGCAGCATCGGGGTCTGGCATGATATGCAAGGCGTTGGCGATAAGCACAACATCAAACTGCCCATCCTCGTAAGGCAGACATGTTGCATCAGCCTGCTCAAAACGCAAGTTGACACCTTTGGCTTTCAATCGGTTGAATTGCTTATCGTTATTGGCTACACGCAGCATCTCTTCAGCATAATCTGTCGCCAAATAGGAATGTGCGGCTTCTGCTGTATGAAAGGCAATAATACCTGTTCCGGTTGCCAGTTCCAGCACCTCTTTGCCTTGTATGGCAGCGCGTATGTGTGCATACATCTGCTCGTAAGCCTCACGCTCGTTGCGACGGGTGAAGTTATAAATATGTGCTACTTTGTTCCAGTAATTCATCTTGCAAGTATAACTAAAACTCACTCCTACTACTTCGGATTTGTGCTATGGATTCCGCGTATGATCATCAGAACTCAAAGCGTTCGAGTTTCAGTTGGCCGCAGGCTTCCATCTCTGTGACATGTTGCTTGAACTCCGGTGTAGCGGAGTGGGCATCAAGAGAGGGTCGGTCTGCCCACGTTTCGCAAATCATAAACACATCAGAGCGGGTCGCGCTCCGGAACACGTCGTATGCGATGCAACCGGCATGGTTGCGTGATTTCTCGGTTAGAGTTACTGCTGCGCGTAGCGCGTCTTTGTACTTCGCCGCATCTGCGGCTTGAAAAAAGCAATTTAAGCGTATCATAATAGTTGGTATTTAGTTTGTTTCAAAATAATGTCGGTTCGTTTTTGATGAGCATGGAGGTTTGGACGGAGGGTTTGATGGTGTCTGTCGGTTGCACATGCCCTAACAGTAACGGTGAATTGGGGTCATGCAGACGGTAGTTCTCCAACGCTTTTATATGGTCTTTGTTGGCATAGCAATACCGGCAGCCGTTCGGGCAGGAGTTGTAATCGCCTAATCCCCGGCTCTCCATGCACGCACAGCCAAGACGGTTGCCTTTGTGCGCCTGGTGCTTGAAGGTTAAGCCTAATGCCTCGGAGAAGATCTCCGTTGTCATACATCCGCTGCGATGAATACCAAACGCCTCATAGTCCTCGCGCGTGGCACATGTTTGCAAGTGCAAACCATGTTTCTTGGCAATGGCACCCAATCCTTGTGCTAACGTGCGTTTCTGTTCGTCGGTCAGCGGACGGAGTTCGGGCATGTTCACCTCTAATTTCTTATACATCTCCACGAAACTGAAGATACAGCGGCTGACGAATGGAGCAAGTTCGTGCGCCATGTAGTCGAACGTCTCGAAATGCCGCTCGATAGTATAGGTGTCGGTCAGCAGAACAGGGTCGTACCGCCAAGCTATTTTCTCTCTGCCGACTTGTGCAGCCAAGCGTTTGCAGGTATGTATGCTCTGTTCGATGGACGGCACACGCGGCTCGATGTCGGTGCCGTAAGCCGTGATGGTGTAATGGTAGTAGCAGTTGAAGCGGTCGCTGATCTCGTGCAGACGGTCGAGGATGGGCGCATAGTCCTTGGAACAGAAGACAACCACATCAATGGTCTCCGGCGTGAGGCTGATGCGGTTGATATTGTTCGGGAACAGCGGATTGCGCGAGAGCACATAGCCTTCGCGAAAACGATTGAGCAGCCACTCGGAATAGTACTGCACGGTATCTGTCCTTCCGCCTGTATTGAGAATCATCGTTTATCTCTTCCGTCTCTTTTGCCCCATCCGGTCGTAGTGGTTCGTCTTTGTCAAGACAGACCATTGGTTGCGGCATGGCAAAGCAAATAAATATCCTTTGCTCATCTGCCTTGCACAATGGTTCCACATCTCCCAAATGAGGATTTCCTTGTTCTCTTCGTCAATCTGGTACACCAGCCGGTGCTTGGCGTTGATGCGCCGAATATAGAAGATGTCGCCATCGTTCACTTTCTCTAATCCACCGCCACCATTGGAATAAGGGTCGCGCCGAATCTCCTCCACAATGGCCATAGCCGTCTCTCAGTACGGACTACGGAGTACTTTCATTCGGTCTTTCTCACCGCCTTTGGTATATCGGATAGTGTACATTTATCTTTCGTATTCGGGCATTAGGTCGTATTTTATGTTACCAAATCACGCAAAGCAATGTGCGCCAGAGGGTGCTGTACCATTTGCGACCGAAGAGTTGTTGATAGTCGATAAATACAATCACACCGGCAATACTATTCGGAAACGCATAGGGATGAAAATCCAGTGTCGGCACAAACCAGCCAGTCAGCAATACCCACACCACGTTCACCATTTGCAATTGTGCAACAATAAAGATTTGCGCAGTCAGTATCTCTGCAAAATTATAGGTCGGATATTCTTTGCTCGCAGGCTCGGTCGATTGGCAAGACCATGCCTTGCGCGGGGACTTGCGGAATAACAGCCATGTGAAGAAAATCACCCAAATCGACCTTATAAGCAGCCCGACTGCCATGTGTTCATCGTTCCAATGACGATACGCATCGTAAGAGTGCAAGGTTTTCCGGACAAAATCTTTCGCCTCTTGGGGCATATCCTCTTGCTCTAACTGTTGTTCGTATCGCTTCTCGAATGACTCTTGCGAAGTTTTTTCCGCAGGTACAATAAAAACGACCAAGCCCAACAAGAGCGTAGTACCTATCAGCAGTTGAAAAGGACGCAGAAATTTTCTGCGTTTGCCGTTGAGATAATCTGCGATTACATATCCGGGGCGCCAGATTAGGTGCCATAGCGTTCGCCAATACTCTTTTTCTCCTAATTCCGCAAGTAGGATACGGACGACGGTAAGCATCGTAATTCGCTCGGGCTGCTGTGACTTTTCTTGTTCTTCGGAAGCGTCTGCATCGTAGTATTTCTGCTTGCGATGCAGTTCCTCGTACCGGTCGTGGGTATAAGTACGCACTTGCTGCGCCTTTTTCCGCACTCGCTGCCACCACCGGGCAAGTTTGGAATGCTTAAGCGTTTTGTTCTTACATTTGGCGGATATTTTTCCCATAAATCGTCAATCTTTTACTCTAAATCTTTATATTGTGTTATTTTAGATTCAAATAAAAGAACTCTGCCAGTGTGTCCCATGGGATGAGGTTCTTGGACTCGCCGTGACCTGCCGGTTCGGTGAAACCGCCGTCATAGAGGTTAGCGGCGAGGGTCAGCCCGTATTGGTTAACGAACGTCACTTTCTTGTGTTGATTGCAAGCAGCAAAAGTGAGTGCTGCAAGTGTAAGGGTGAATAGTGTTTTTCTCATTTTATGTCAATGTGTTTTCGTATTTACTCATTTGCAAGTGCGAAGATACTGCTTTTTTATGAATTATGCAAGAAATTCGTTTGAAAATTGAATGATTCTGCGATTGTTGTGCTATTTTTTAGTTATACGTGGTCAGTTTACAACCATTTCGCCAACCGTTGGATATATATGGGGTTGATGGCGGGTTTGGTGTAGCCTCTTTTTTTATCCTTCGTATAATATCCTTTCTGCTTTGGGCAGGGTCTGAAGGACAAGGTGGTAGGACTCCATTACCAGTTCCTCAATCATCCTGTCCGGTACGTCTTGATTAAAATACACATCGCTCCAATACCGCTTGTTCATGTGCCACGCCGGACGAATACCATCGTACTCGGCACGCAGTTCACAGGCTTTGTCTTCTTCCATTTTTAGGCAGCAGCGGTCAAAGACCTCGATATTGACATAGCAGAACCATTTCGAACCGATGTAGAAACACAACACGTCACGACTGTATGGATATTTGACGGTCGTGAACGGCATCTTCTCAGTTACAAACGGAAGTGATAGACAGAAATCTCTAAATTCTTCAATATTCATAGTTATTCCCTTATATTAATCGTTTTAATCACTTTCGCAGGGTTGCCGGCGACGATGGTGTTGGCGAGGACATCTTTGGTCACGACCGCTGCAGCAGCCACCACGGCGTTCTCGCCGACCGTCACGCCCGGCAAGATAGTTGCTCCTGCACCAACCCACGCATTTCGGCAGATATGTACGGGCTTGCAGATGAGTATCTGCCGCTCGTAGAGGTCGTGGTTATTGCTAATCAGTTGCACGTTCGCTGCAATCATCGCACCGTCTTCGATGGTAATACCGCCGCGCGACATCATCAGACAGTCGGGCATAATCATGACATTTTTGCCGATATGCACCATGTCGAAGCAGACGCCTTTCAAAGGCGGTTGGACGATGGCTCCTTCGCCGAGGTTCTCGCCGAAAAGGGCTTTTGTAGCCTCAAGGTTCTCAGGTGTGAACGCAACGGTCTGGTTGAAAGCGAAGAGTTTGCGTCCTTGCTCGATATACACGGCACGCGCTTCAGGTGTCGTCACCCGAGGGTCAACACGAAAGGCTTCCATATTTATCTGTTTTTTAAAATAGTTACACACTCCTCCGGGTCATCGGTGTCATTCAGACTTTTATCCATGGGACATTGACCTGTCTGATCACGGTTGAGAATCATCTCCACTTCCTCGGCTGCAGAGACCTGCACACCCGCTTTCTCCAACATCTCACGCGCAGACGTGGAGATAAGATTGGTATAGACCTGTTTGACGCCACCGACTACCATAAGTGCCGCTGCTGCCTTACCGATCATCTTGTCCGCCACCACGGCGCCTTGCAGGCGTTGCGGTTCGGTCTCAAGGAGTTGCAGCAGGTCGTTCACGCCGTGTTGGGTATATTCGGTCGTCAGTCCGGCATTGCGGACAATCAGACTGAGGTGCCGGTCATTGAGTTTGGAGAGCATGTCTTCGCCGTCGATAGAGATGAGTTGGTACTCGCGTGAACCAAAGCCGATCTTGGCTGCGTGTTCGAGTATGTGAATACCGTGACGCGAGTTAATGCGCTCGATGAGTGCCGCAGCGTCATCGCCTTCTTTGGAAGGGTAATGGAAAACGAGATCCACGCAGGCTTGGTCGAGCGCCACTGGGTCAAGAGACGCCAGAATACCTATGTCATTCATCTCCGGTGCCGCCGGATGGCTGTCGCAGTCGCAGTCCACGGAGAGGTTATTGACGACATTGATATAAAGAATTCGCTCACCGCCGCCGAAATAGTTATGCACGGCTTGTGCGGCAGCCGCCATGGACTCTAAGAAACCGTCTTGGTTGTCAATATGATTCCACATCTCATTCAAGTCTTCGGTCATGCCGGCAGAATGGATATATGCCTTGCCCGCAGCCGAAGCCACGCCGATAGACTGATTTTTGAGTACTCCTCCGAAACCGCCCATAGCATGCCCCTTGAAATGGGCAAGGTTAATCATGAAGTCATAGTTGGCGAGGTGCGAGCCGACCATGTCATAATGAATCCAGGTGCTGTCTTGTACGGGGATACGCATAGAGCCTTCCTCGTCCATTAGGTCTACGGACGCGATATCAAGGAAGCCGTGTTCTTTGATGGTCTGCCAATGCGCCTCGAAAGTGTTGCGTTTGCCGGGATAAGCGGTGTTACACTCAACTATCGTACCGTTCACACCATTCACCAACTGACGAATCAGTTCGGGCTTGAGGTAATTGTGTCCGCCGGCTTCACCGGTAGAAATCTTAACTGCTACGCGTCCTTTAGCGGGTCGCCCAAGGGCTTCGTAGATGCGCACTAACGCAGCAGGCGAAATCTCTTGGGTTATATACACTACCGGTTTGTCATTACCGGCTGTTTGAGGCGTCGCTGTAGTCTTCTTAGCGCAGCCGGTCAGAGCGATAAGACTCATAAGAATAAGAAAAACTTGTTTTTTCATGTGTTTATTATATTTTAGAGATTGTTAAAAAGCAAATTGCAGTCCTGCCATAACGGTTGTTTTCGGCATTGGGAATCCGGCGTTGATCTCGTATTCCGTGCCGAGGAGGTTGTCAGTAGTGAGTGTCATCCATAGTTCGCGCCAGATGCGTCCGGCTGCGTTGGCGTTCCAAAGGCAGAAGTTTTGCTTTTGAGGTGTGGCTCCAACGGCGGTGTACAAGCCGTGTATATATTGCACACTTGTGCCGATGCGGAAACGGTCATGGTGGTATGCAAGCGAGACATTCAATTTATGCTCCGGTGCTGCGAGAACGGGGTTCGCCATGTAGAGGTAACTGTAGTTGGCACCAAGCATGAGTCCCTGCCATATACGCGCGGAGAACTCCACTTCCGCACCGGCATTCTTCAGTTCCCCTGTATTTACATTACGTGGCTTACCGTCAATAGGTCGCGTCTCAATCATGTTCTTCGCATGCAGATAGAAGATGTTCGCGCTTATGCGTATACGCCCGTTTAAGAGATATTGTTTGTACGATAGTTCGTAGTTCCAGAGGTTGACAGCTTGCAGACTGTCGTTCTGCGGTGGGTACATATAGAGTTCGCGGATGGTGGGGTTGCGGAAGCCACGGCTAACAATGGCTTTAAGTTGTGTGTCATGTGGGAGAATAAAGGAGAGACCGGCTTGCGGTGCATAATAGAATCCTGCCTGCGAATGCCAGCCCAAACGCACACCTGCGTCCAACGAGAACCATTCTACTACCTGCTGACGGAAATCAACATAACCCGCCAGTTCGTAGAGGGTCTTGTTGACTACCTCTTTCGTGCTGTTATCCGCAAGCACGCGGTTCCATACATGACCGCCGAAATGCTGGTAGTCAAAGCCGAATGTGGTATGGTTGCCTCGGAACATCTGCACGGTCTGGTATGCACTCACACCGAGCATAAGGTCTGAGTGGTTGTACTCGGTAGTAGGGGCAGCTTCGCCGACTTTGTGACCATCGTTGATGCGGTGTCTGCCACCGGAATAATATGCACGGATAGCACCTTCCGTGCGGTCATAGTGGTTCTCTGCGGAGAGAGTTGCCATGCCGCGAAGTATATGCTGGTGGCTGTCCAAAATAGGGTCACTCACAGTGCCGGGGTTGGCAGTATTGAAATAGGCGATGTTACCTGTGGCGTTGAGTGCCCAGTGATCGTCAAAGTCATAACCTAAGCGCGCAAAACCGCTGTACTGGTCAAACGCTGTGTTCTCGCGGTGACCATCCGTGCGTACATAATTGAATCCCGCCGCCTCACTCCATTTGCCGCGGCGGAGCTGGTTGGTGATGCCTGCATCGACCGAACCGAACGAACCGCCCTGCGCATGGATACGTGTGAGGATAGTGTCGGTCTTGGGCTGATGGGTGACGATATTGATGACACCACCCAATGCGTTGGAGCCGTAATAGAGGGACGCGGGACCGCGAATGACCTCCACGCGCTCTGCCATCGAGGTCTGGTAGTTATCGGCTATCGGATGTCCGTACAAGCCTGCATACTGCGGCAGACCGTCAATGAGTACCAACACATCAGTGTTGGGTTGTCCGCCTATTCCCCGCACTTTAATGCCACCTGAACCGCCGGTGCTCACACCGTAGCCCAACATGCCACGCTGCGTGATAAAGAGTCCGGGCACTTGTTCGGTCAGGGTCGGCAGGATATTCGGCTCCTGTTTCTCGGTTAAGACTTCCTCTGTCACTACGCTTACCGTCACCGGTAACAGACGAGGGTCGGTGGTTGTACGCGTGCCGGTGGCAACTACTTCCTGCAAGTCAACGGTGCGCAGGCTGTCCGGTGTCTCAGACGCATAAAGGGAAAGCGAGACGAGTGTCAAAAAGAAAACAAGTGTTAGAAAATTCTTTTTCATTACAAACTATCTACTAAGATTTGTTTGATATCCTGCTCGGTGAGGGGTGCGTAGGCGGTGTCGAGACCTTCGTTGACGGCGATATGATGCGCCATCTCGTCTAAGCGGCTCTCGTCAATACCCACTTCTTTGAGGTGCATCGGAATACCGATGGACTCGAAGAACTGATAGGTCTCGTCGATGGCTTTGCGAGCAATCTCCTGCTTCGGGAGCGAAGCGTCAATACCGAAGACATTGATGCCGTATTTGACAAAACGGGGTAGGGTGTGGTTGCTTAAGATATGCGTCATCCAACGAGGGGTGATAATCGCCAGACCTTTGCCATGGGTGATGTCATAATACGCCGAGAGGGCGTGCTCGATGCCGTGGCAGGGCCAGCCGGAATCGCTGTTGCCGAGAGCCAAGATGCGGTTGCAGCCGTATGTGCAACAGAGCATCATCTCCGCGCGGGCGGTGTAGTCATCGGGGTTCTCCAAGCATTTTCTGCCGTTCTCCATGAGCGAGCGCAGCATCGACTCGCAGAAACCGTCGTTGAGCAGTGTGGTGTCCTCGGCGAAATACTGCTCGATGGTATGGTTCATTGCATCGGCGATACCGGCAGCGGTCTGTTTGCGACTGACAGAGAAGGTGTAGGTCGGGTCGAGGAACGAGACAGCAGGGAACAAGTGGCGGTCCACATAACCTATCTTGTCGTTGGTCTCGGTGCGTGAGATGACGCCTCCGCAGTCGTACTCGCTACCCGTAGCTGCCAGGGTGATGATATCCACAATAGGCAGAGCCGCTTGGGCTTTGACTTTATAGGAGATAAGATTCCACGGGTCGCCGTCGTAGCACGCACCGGCTGCAATCGCCTTGGAACAATCTAACACACTGCCGCCACCGACGGAGAGAATGACATCCACTTTGTGTTCCTTGCAAAGGCGCACGCCGTCTAAGACAGACGGGTCGTACTTCGGGTTCGGCTGAATGCCGGAAAGTTCGATGATTTCGAAGTCCCGTAGCAGTGTGTGTACATAGTCATATAGGCTGCCTGCTGAGGGGTTATTTCTAAGAGCCGGAATCTTTTTTATACTGCCTCCGCCGTAGGTGAGGAGGATTTTCTTGCCGAAGGCACTCATCACTTCCGGCAGTTTCTCTACTACACCCTCACCAAAAATCAAGCGAGTGGGTGTTTGATAATCAAAGTTTTGCATAGTACCTGTGTTTTTAGTGTGTTTGTTTGAGGTATTGCAGGTCGCCGTACCAATAGGAAGCGGTGGTGCCGCCATCGATGAGGAAGTCTGCGCCGGAGATGAAACGCCCTTTGTCGGACATAACAAACTGTGCCAAGTCGCCTACCTCGTCAGGTGTGCCTGCTCTGCCTGCCGGAGAGGATTGCAGCATCTTGCGGTAGCCCTCACCGCGCGGACCTTTTAGTTCGTCGGCAGCTAACGGAGTGATGATGATACCCGGTGAAATACTATTGATTGTCGCCCCGCGTCTGCCCCAGCGCGTTGCCTCCATCTGCACGCGCAGCACATTGCAGCGCTTGCTGTATTGGTAGGCTTTGAGCGTGTCGGTGATGGCTTGTACGAAAGGCAGCGACAGCAGTTCTTCCGTCGGCGTGGTAGCTAACGCGTCGCTCTGCTCTTGCGGCAATGCACCTAATCGGTGACCGCTCTGCGAAGAGATGATGATACCGCTTCCGCCTTCTGCGATGACTTTGCCAAACTCCTCTAATAAGACGGCAGTGCCGTACATGTCCACGCGCAGAATCTCGCTTACGGGTGCTTGCGAAGGACTGACACCCGCAGCATTAACCAAATGGTAAATCTCACCATACTGCTGCGCATGGCGAATGACCTCTTGGATGCTCTCACGCGAACCGAGGTCGGCTTGGATAACTGAGCACTCAAATCCTGCTTCTTCGAGTGTCTTAGCAGCCGCAGCTGCGTTCTTTTCGTTATAATCGGCAAGGACGATATGCCCTCCTGCCGCCACGCGCCGCACGATAGCAAGCCCTATCGCCCCCGCGCCAAATAAAACGGTTACTTTCATTGTTTTATGTTGTTATATTGTTCGTCGGAAACGGGTTCTAACCATTCAGTCGTCGAAGTTGGCTCGTTGTGTTGAATGCGCTCTGCGCATTGGGGCGACTCGCAACTTCTCCTTTCCCAAAAAATTCTGTAATTTTTGGGTCCCTTCCAAATAGGAATATTTATTTAGCACCGCTCAAGATACCATTTTCTTTGTCTTCGTTGTTGATACGTTTGCCGCGTTTACCACGCTTTCTTTTCAGAAGCGGGATGGTGGTTGGCTTTCTTGCGCTCCTCGACCATCTGACCGAACCACTCCACGATTGCCGGATCATTGTGGGAGAAGAACGCCGAACGGCCTTTGTCCAGCACAGCTATCTGAACCATCTCCTCGTCCGTCAGTTCAAAATCAAAGAGGTGGAGATTGTCCGCCATGTGCGCCTTGTTGCGGCTCATGGGGAAGATAGCTATGCCTCGCTGGATATGCCACCGGAGCACAATCTGATGCAGGCTCTTGCCGTGGTTGGCGGCTATGGATTTTAAGGTCTCGTCCTCAAACAGCCCCTCTCGTCCCTCGCCCAGCGGCGCCCATGCCTCGGGCTGGATGTCGTACTTACGCATCCATTCCAGCAAGGTGTTCTGCTGGTGATACGGATGTATCTCCACTTGGTTGACCATCGGGCGCACGCCTTGTATCAAATCGCCGTCGGGGTTGACAAAATCGTTGCAGGCGAACTGGCAGAACTCCACCATCCGGTCGGCATAGAAATTAGAAATACCGATGGCTTTGAGTTTGCCCTCCTGATACAGTTCCTCCAGCGCGCGCCATGCGCCGTAGGCATCGCCGAAAGGCTGATGGAGTAGCATGAGGTCGATGTAGTCCGTTTGCAGTTTGTAGAGCGACTCCAGTACACTCTCGATGGTCTGCTCATAGCCGAAATGCTCAATCCAGACCTTGGAGGTGATAAAGAGTTCGTTGCGGGGAACACCACTCTTGCGGATGGCGTTGCCCACCTCACGTTCATTGAAATACGACTGCGCCGTGTCGATGTGGCGGAAGCCGGTAGCGAGTGCGTCCAGCACGCATTGTTCGGTTTCTTCAGGGCTCACGCGATACACACCGTAGCCCAAAATCGGCATCTGAATGCCGCCAGGTAATGTTAATGTTTGCATAGTTATGTTGTTTGTTGAATTTCGATGGTGCAAAGGTACAACAAACTCATGAAACAGCAGTTACACAATTTACGGGAAAAGTTACACTATTCGAAGAAAATAGCTGATGCGCAGAGACCGGCTGTGTTTTCGTCTTCTATCTCTTGTCGGCGGCGGATACCAAGTTGCAGGTGCCGTTGTCTTTAAGAAGCGGACGGCAGAGAGATAACCACTTGTAATTACTCCTTATCGTTATCTCCTTCTAACAATTTCTTCAATTCTTTTTCATCTGGCAACGCTTTGCGCAGACGGTCTGGCATATCATTAGCAGTAGTATATGTCGCAACTCCCATAGGTTTCCCGTATTCCTTGATAACATACTCAACATAGGCTTGGTTGGCCGATTTGCAAAGCACAATTCCAATGCTTGGGTTTTCATGCGGTTTGCGAACTTTATCATCCAGTATTTGCAAGTATCCCATAAGTTGTCCTAAATATCCGTTTTTGAACTCGCCTGTCTTTAGTTCGACTACGACCAATGCGTTAAGTTCTCTATTAAAGAATATTAAATCAGGAAAGAACTCTTCACCATATATCTCCAAATGATATTGGTTACCTACAAAAGAGAAATCATTTCCAAAAGTCATAATGAAGTTCTTAATATTATGCACTATTTGTTGCTCAACGACTCTTTCGTCAATATCTTGTTTGTCGCGCTCACCCAATTCTTCGGTATTGATAAACTCTAAAGCGTATGTATCTTTGAACATCATAACGGCCTTACGCGCCATTGAGGAATTAGGCATTGTTTGCAAGAAGTTGTTTGGTATGTGTTCTTGGTTCTCGTATGCTTGTCGTTTGATAAGTCTTTCAAGTGCTTCAACAGAGAGCTTTTCTTGTGCGGTGCGATGCATATAATAGTATCTGCCTTGCAAATCTTTGCATAGATTGATTATTCTTGAATGGTGAGTAAAAGGGACTGTAAAGAAGTCTTCAATGGGGAAGTCTGTAATGTTAGGAATAGTGATTGCATGATTTATATCTATCTGATTATTCGGCATTTGTAATTCAGCGGTCATAACCGCTGAATTTATTGTTGGCAATTCAGCGGTTGCAACCGTTGAATTATTATCATACTCTTCGACTACTTCGTATTTTTCTGAATCTAATATCTGCCAAGACTCATAAAAACGTCTCATATCACGCAACTGTGTTTCAGAAAACCCTCTAAGTCCCGGCATTTCATGACGGAGTTGGTCGCTTATAGTTTTTAGTGCCCCGCTGCCGTAAGCAATTTTGCGAGTGTTCTTTGACAAATATTTGCCTATTGCATAATAAACAGCAAGTTGCACACGATTGACATCTTTCAAAGCTTCGTATTGACCTTGCATAATTGCCGTTTTAATGGCTTCTACGGCATCTTTGAGCGGTATGAGTGAATTGTTGTTATCCATAGTTGTGTTTATTCAAAGAAACTTTTATAGTTTTCCTTTATGTTATGTGTATAGGGCGGTTATTTATTCCCCTTTGCTCGGTTATGCGTTTGGCAGAGCATTTGGCAGTTCTGAATATCTGTTGCTCCACCTTTCGACCAAGCTGTTACATGGTCGGCATCCATTTCGGTGAGTTTATAGATGCGGTAGGCATTGGGATTTACCGCAAGCGGGGACGCTTGCGTACTCGATGATGCGGGCGGGGACGCCTGCGCTCCAAGTGATGATGCGGGCGAGGACGACCGCGCTCCAAGTGCGCATATAGGGCAGTTGCTCACGCCTGCGGCTTGTGCCTCGGCTGTCTGACGGGCATAGACCGTTTTCTTGGC
>FLNX01002409.1_pt1 | contig 21331 bp, 19 predicted proteins | sample 1140341 | NCBI WGS metagenome assembly FLNX01 (sample SAMEA3878208, study PRJEB12797) | bioreactor metagenome | biome: Moose rumen | place: Sweden | collected 2011-10
AAAAAGGATCGTTATGTGGAAATATCCCATTATACATCTACTATCTTATTGAATGGGATTGGAGGTTGGATACAATTACTTCTATTTTATTTGCTGATGCCATTATATGTTTTGGGAAAATTATTTATTGATGTAAAAGAACGTGTTAGGAGTTTCTTTTGTAAAATAGGCAGATAATTATGAAAAAGTTCATTTTTGGCATTGTAGTAATTATTGTGGTGTGGATAGTTGTCGTATCTTTTATGAGGATGGGAAACAATTATTGATGATAAAGAAGGAGGACAAAGAAACACAGCACTAAATAGAATCGTGCTATTGGTTGGATTTGTTTATATAACAATCTGGGTAACGGGAACGATAGAAAACCGTTAGAATTGGTGAATAGCATTTGGTTATTTCAAAATAAAGTTATACCTTTGCAGTTGACAATGAGCCATAAAAACGGCTGGTGGCCCAAAGTCGGGAGTTCTTTGAATGCGATTCATAGCAGAACGTGGAATTGAGAACGGTCTCAAAATAGTAGAACTCCTGTTTTTAATTTGAATATCAGCAAGTTACCTTTGAATAAGGAAGAGATAGGTAACACTTTAGAAACGAGAGGACTTACATATTCCTACACGTTTTACACAATTCCAAAGAACGCTCATCTTGGGTGCAAAGGTACAAAACGAATATGACATAACCAAATCTTATTTGTTAATTCTGGTTTGTTAATTGGATTTCATTTGTTAATCCGACATCTGCCTAAAGCCCCATTTTACGCTACTATTATCACTTTTTGTTTGTGAATTTCGTTTGTTTGTTTTGTTAATCCGACTTTGCCATTACCCAATATTTTCTATCAATGACTTTAATGATACCCTTCTTCTTAAGCGAAGATAGAAGATTGGTGACCTTGTCAAACTTCTGCTGCTTGGAAAGCGATTCTGGCAACTTATTTTCCAATAATGCAGTTAACTCCTGACGAGTGGCTTTTCCAAAATTGGTAATATAGTCAATGATGAGCTTTTTGAAATAATCATCATCAAAACTTTTATTCTTAATATATGATGTTTTTAGTCCTACATGCTTTGACTGCCTAACAACAGAAAAAGACAGATAAACATTGGGCTTTCTGCCTTCCACATACTTCTTTCTCCTAAGATAAGCAAGGGAGTCTTCCGAAATATGCTCATGCTTCTGAACTTTATCTAATAATATAATGTCAGCCAAAGTCAAATTTGGATTGTTGACCAGTATTTTGGCAAAGTTCTCGTCCAACACTCTGCCCTCTATCTCACAAACCACTGTCTGTCCACCTAAGTCATAATTCGGCATCGGGAAGAAGCGTTTCTTCTGTTGCAAATAGAGTTTACGGATACCACCGCCCTCTGTCTCTACCATTTTTACATTACGCATCGCCTCCACCAAGAACTTGTTACGGTATCTTGACTCAGGAAAATCATTCTCAACCACAGACTCAACGGACAGTGGCAGGAATGTACCATAATTCTTAAAACGCAGACTTTCATCTTCATATTCTACTACTTCTATTCTTGCCGACAGACTATAATCCTGATGTGCAATGGCATTACATAAAGGCTCTCTGATGGTGAAGACATCGTAGCGTAATAAGGTGTCAGGGAACATGTTTCCCTCTATCGTATAAGTGTATGTGGCATTCTTTATTTTCCCAGCAACCTCATCTACCGCGAGTATCATGGGAATAGAGAAGATACCAAACTCATCATTCTCGGCTGCCCCCTCCTTTTTGCGCATCCATCTGATTTTACAAACAGCAGGCGAAAGGAAGTGCTCACTTTCCTCTCTGCCTAAGAGAATGATTGTAGAGTTCGTGATTTTTCCTTTTATTGTTATTGCTGTCCGCTAAAAGTTTTTTAGCAGGATAAAAATTAGGCTGAAGCCCTCGCTTGGGTTTCAGCCTTTTTTTGTTACCTTTGTTTTCACCACAAAAACCAAGTAACATAAACAAAGGTACACATTTTATCGGACAGCCGATGTATGGTCAGCTATTAAATTTGCTTGACAAGGCAAAAATTCTTCGTTTCAGCCGTGAAAACGGTGGTGAGCGGTATGTGAAACACTTTGATGCGTGGCAGCATCTGGTGATAATGCTGTATGCCGTAATCAAGCGCTTCGACTCCCTGCGCGAGATTACGGACTCGATGTTTCCAGAAGCCCGTAAGCTGGCACATCTGGGTGTCAGCCTGATGCCCCGCCGCTCAACCCTGTCAGATGCCAATGCCCGCCGCAAGGAGAGTGTCTTTGAGGCAGTATATCGTGACCTGTATGCCACCTACAGGAATGAACTTTCATCGGACAGCCGACGCAGGCAGATTCCAGCATGGCTCAAACGCCTTCAAATCATTGATTCTACGACCATCACGCTGTTCTCCAACCTCATTTTCAAAGGAGTGGGCAGGCATCCTAAGACGGGAAAGAAGAAAGGAGGCATCAAGGTCCATGCAAACATCCATGCCAACGAGGGCGTCCCGTCGGACATCCGCTTCACATCGGCTGCGACCAACGACAGCTTTATGCTCCGCCCGTCAAACTACACCTGTGGGGACATCGTTGCCCTTGACAGGGCATACATCGACTACGCCAAGTTTGAGGAACTCACACGCAGGGAAGTGACCTATGTCACGAAGATGAAGAAGAACCTAGTCTATGAGACGGAAAGCGATACTATGTATATGCATCCAGAGGGGGTGATGGGCTACCGAGTGCAGCATGTCGTCTTCCACAAGCACGTCAAGGAGGGTGAGGACATCGCCCATCATGCACGCATCATCACCTATGCGGACATCAAGAAGGGAAAGGCCAGGCTCGTGTCGCTGCTGACCAACGATATGGATATGGAAGCGGGGGACATCGTGGCCATATACCGCAAGAGATGGGAGATTGAGTTGCTTTTCAAACAGCTGAAGCAGAACTTCCCGCTAAGGTACTTCTACGGTGAGAGCGCAAACGCCATCAAGATACAGGTCTGGGTGACACTCATCGCAAACCTGCTGCTCATGGTCATGCAGAAACGTATCAAGAGGTCATGGAGCTTTTCCAACCTCGCGACCATGTTCCGTATCATGCTCATGTACTATGTCAACTGCTACACTTTCTTCGAACAGCCAGAAAAAGACTGGCTCAAAATCATAGAAGCCGACTCTCCACCAGCCGATGAACCAACGCTCTTCGATTAGGGGGCTTACTTTTTGAAAAAAGAATCCGCAACGCCTATTTATCGGCATTGCGGAAGATAATTTTTGCTCATTTGAGTTTTAGCGGACACCAATATTTTTATTTAGGTGGGGAGGAATTTTTTTCTTCCTCGGATGAATTGTATAAAGTGTGACTATATTTATACAAATAAAGCCTATACGTGCAAAAATATAGACTTAGTTTGTAAAAATATAGTCACAATTTGAATTCTTCGTGCCTATGAAGAAAAAACTGGTCGCGCACGAGCGAAACGAGGTCGGACTTCTTTTCAAAAAGGTGGCACTATGTCGTTTCGTTGTCGTAGGGTGTGTGGCAATAGTGCTTTAAGGGAATGTTTCCTTGCAACACTCCGAGTGCATTCTGCGCCAAGGCAGCGAGTTCGTCCTCACCGGGAAAGACTACAACCGGTGCAAGAAACCCGATGCGCCGTATGATTTCTTCAGTGACGTATTTCACGTGTGCCACACCGCCTGTGAGCAAGATGGCATCCACCTTTCCGCAGAGCACAGCACTCTGTGCTGCAATCTCCTTGGCCGTCTGGAAAATCATAGCGTCAAGCGACAGTCTGGCGTCCCTATCACCATCATTGATACGTTGCATCACTTCTTTCATATCGCTTGTGCCGATGTATCCTTGCAAGCCGCAGGTGCGTGTGACGTGATGGAGCAGTTGTGCCTCGGTATATTCTCCGCTGAAACACAGGCGTATCAGTTTCGACACGGGGAGCGACCCGCTGCGGCTCACGCTAAAGGCTCCCTCGCCGTCGAGGGCATTATTCACATCCACGGCACGTCCGTAGCGATGTGCCGCCACACTTGTGCCGCTTCCCATGTGGCAAATGATAAGTCGCAAGTCCTCGTAGCATCGCCCCACCGACTCAGCATAGCGTCGCGCCACGGCACGCTGGTTGAGTGCGTGCCAGATACATTCTCGAGTGATGTGTGGGCTTCCGCTAAACTTTGCCACGTCTTCCAGCTCTGTAACCACGCCGGGGTCGGCCATCATAGCGGGGCAGCCACAACGTTGCGCTAATTCGTAGGCAAGGATGCTTCCGAGGTTGCACGGGTGCTGACGCGGCGCGTGGCGTAGGATGTGGCACATCGCCTCGTCCACCTCATACACCCCGCCCTCTAAGGGCTGCAACAGCCCGCCGCGCCCCACTACGGCATCGAACTGGAACGGCACGCCGGCCTCCTCCACGGCACGCACCACGAGGTCGCGGCGAAACACGCGCTGCGCGCTGACGCTGTCAAATTGAGAGAGTTCGGCGGCGGTGTGTTGTATAGATTTCTGCAAGAGCGGCTGCACGTCGTCGTACACGCCAAACTTAGTACTCCCCGCACCGGGGTCAATAGCCAGTATTCTCATTGTCTTAAGAGGTCATTAGTATGTTAAGGGCTGCTGTGGCGAGGCTTAGATATTTTGTCTCGGCCTCATCGCCGCGCGAGGTGAGTACGACGGGGTGGGTGGTGCCTTGCAACAGCCCTGCCTGCCGTGCGTGGGCAAAAAAGGTGAGTGTCTTATATAGCGTGTTGCCAGCCTCAAGGTTGGGCATTATCAAGCCGTCGGCCAGTCCTGCTATTGGCGAGTTGATGCCTTTTGTACGCAAGGCCACGGGATCTACGGCAGTACGCACGTCAAGCGGGCCATCAATAATAGTAGTACCCCACAGCCCTGCCGCCGATTGCCGGGAGAGCGTGCGATAATCTGTTGTAAGGGGGAACTTCGGGCTTACCTTTTCAGAGAAATGCACCAAGGCGATGCGTGGTGCGTTGATGCCCAACAGTCTCAGCAACTTATCCATATAGCGCACCTGAGCAAGGCGTTGCTCGGCGTTAGGTTCGGGAATGACAGCCACATCGCCATAGACCAGCAAGCGGTCAAAGCCTGGGATCTCGGCCACGGTGAGGTGCGTCAGCACACTGCCTTGCGGGAGTAGTCCACCCTGCTTGTTCAGCACGGCATGAAGCAAGTTGTCGGTGTGCAACAACCCTTTCATCAACAGGTCTGCCACCCCCTCGCGCACCAATGCCACGGCACGACCCGCCGCCTCGTCCTCGCCCTTTGCAGGCAGCAAACGAATGAAGCGGGAGAGGTTTGCATAAGAGGGATGGGCAACAACATTGGTGGCCTCGCCCACAAACACCGCCTCGACAAAGCCTTGTTCTATGGCCTGAAAAACAGCCTCTACCGTCACAGCATCGGCCTCTCCCGCCACGGCCACGCAAACGCGCCGCGCGCTACGGGAAAGACGCGCCGTCAAGGCAGCAAAAGAACGGATGGGAGTGCTGTCCATCTACTTGAACTGTTTACCGTAAAAAATGATAGACAAACGATTTTTCAATGCCGCGAAGATATACCTAAAATCCCCTTTGCGCAAGTTGTGCCCAAGTTCCCACAGTGAGCGTCGTAGGCGTATCCACGGGTGGTTCCACCCCTGTATCTTATACACCCGCTCGCGGTGGGGAATGTGTTCTATGACGTAGCGTGGGTGGCGCAAGGGAAACTGCATCTCGTAGCGCGGCATAGTAAAGATGCGACGGAGACCGGGTGGCAGATCCTCGGTCGTGCCGCCGAAATGGGTACTCTCGGGAAGTATGCCAATGTTATTCACTTGGTTGCGCTTGGGTACGATAGCCATTTGATTGTTGAGCTGCAAGGCGGCAAAGAAAATACTCTCAAAAAAAGCCTTGCCCGATGCGCGGTGCGAACGACACATCGGCAGGAAGTCCTTGCGCAAGCGACGCTCACGCACCCACCGCTCTAAATCGGCCATTGCCTGTGCATCGTCAAGGAAATTGTAGTGTTCCTCCCACTGCTCAAAAACACGCCGCCACGAGGCCCAGCCCGAGATGCAGAAATTGACGGAGAAGAAATAATCCTCGGCCACATCAGGAGTAACGCCTTCGTTGTTGAAACCCTGTATCATTCCTATGCGAGTGTCGTGTTCGTAACGGTCGAGCATCTCTTTACAAAAGGGGAGGAACGACTGTGTAGGCACATCGTCGTCTTCCAACATCACGAGTTTATCGGTGAGTGAAAAGCCCCAGCGAATGGCATAGTAATTGGACGGGTCGCACCCAGCATTCTTCTCTTGATAGTTGGTATGAACCTCACATTCCCAATCCACCTGCTCGACCACCTTTCGACAAGCCAAGATGTCAGGCATATCGCGCTCGTTGCGTGGGCCGTCTTGATATAAGAAAAGGCGTGCGGGGCGTGCTATACGAACTTGTTTAAAGACTTTCTCCAATACGTCGGCACGGTTGAAGAAAAGGATTAGCAACGAAAGGTCTATCTTTGCAGGGTGTTTCATAAACTATGCCTTTTTTTCTTTACTGCAAAAATATGCAATTAAGGTCGGATGTAAAGCACACGAAATGAAAAAGCGGCTTTATCACTTCGTTACACAAGGAGTTTAGATGGTAATTATAGAAAAAGGAGCGTATCGGAGCATACCTTAACGGTGCTATCCTTATTCCTCACCTGCAAACAAGGGGTCCCAGGCGGGAAGTAGCACGGGGGTTTGGTTGAGTAGGGCGAGCGTAGCCTCGGGTACAAAGCGGCGTTCCACCACGAGGCGAAACATATAGGCATCGAACCAGTCGTCGGTCATAATAAGATGGCCCGCCTTTCCACTTGAAGCCCCCCAGGTGTTCTCCACCTTCCACTTTATGGGCTTGCCATCGGTAGCCAAATCTACCGCCATCAGTGTCATAGCGTGACTGGAAGCAGAAGCGAACGTGCGGATGCGGTCGGCCTTGTTCATAGGAAAACTGGTACCAAAGAGCGTTTCGTAGTCGTAGTTGCTGAGGCTCAACACGCCTGTTTCGCTGTCGTATTGTTTACCCACGTCGCAAGAGAAATACATCATTGTAGAGTCCTTGATGCTGGCAATGGCTATGGGTTTAATGTCTTCCATCGGCAGGTTGAGGAATGTCCAGCGATGGCCGTCATAGACGTGTTGGTCGTAGGCTATAGTATATGTCTTATAATACGGGCGGGAGGGATCGTTCATCAACATCACGTAATTATTCATCAAGTCCCAACCCACATACTCTTGATAGAACGACTGCGGCGTGTATTGCTTCGTCTCCATAGGCGTGCCATCGGCCTTACGGCGTGTCCACGTGAACTGCTGTGGCGGCTCACCGAGACAGAGCGTAAGGATATGATAAACCGTGGCGAGCATCTCTATCTTGCGATTTTGTAGGTCGCCAGGGCGTTTTGTCTTTGCCATCTCGCGCAGTTCCAGCCCCCACTCGCGGAGTTTGAGCGAAAGTATGTTTGACATCCGCGAGGTGTTGTTGGCATTATAGCGTTCGGGCATCACCTCAGCAGGCACAAGGCCATATTTTGTCACCAAGTCCTGCACCCCGCAAAACGTACCGCCATCGGAGAGGGGGTTCTTAAAGAGCCACTCTACGGTACGGTCGTCCATAGGCTTAGCGGCATTGTCGATGATGGCTTGGAGGAAAAGATTGCTCTTCTCCAGCTGGTCGTAGAAGAACACATAGCTCGGCGAGAAGAAGAACTGCCCGAGGCTGAAGTGCTTAATAGCACTGGCGCGCATCACATTAAGGCCGGTAAACAGCCAGCAGCGGCCACTTGATTTTTGGTCGGCAATGCCTTGCGAGGGTACGCTGTTTGAAAAATGGGTGTCGTATGTAGCAGGATTGTCGGCGGTGCGAGCCAATTGGTTGATGGACGTACCGGCCAGAGCATTGCCTAAGGCACGATCCGCAGCAGTGGAGGATGCTGCGCTGCGAATACGTGACAAAACGTCGGGAGAGAGGCTTTGCGACGCAACAAAAAGCGGAAGAACCGATAATAAGAGTGAGAGTGTCTTCTTCATAATTTGTCGTTGTTCGTTTAACAATTAAAGACTGATTGGGGCTTGTTGTATTTTCTGAAAACGAAATTGAAAAGCAGATAAAAGAGCACGCCCGTGATCCAACCGCCGAACACGTCCACCAAGTAATGTGCGCCGATATATACCGTTGCACCGCACAATAATATATATAAGGGAAGCATACCGTAGAACACGGCTCTTTTCTGTTGGTAAAAGAATATCATCAGCACCGTGGCCATTCCTACATGGCTTGAGGGGAAGGCGGCTACGGGTCGTTCACCACCCTCGTGCGCCAGTTCTACGAGGCTATGGAAAAAGCCCGGTACATCGTTGCCCACGATGGCGGCATCGGGGTGGAGATTAAAGTAGTAGCCCAACTCGGGGAAAGGGCCTTGGGCAATATGCGAAGCATCAATGGCACCAAAATAAAACTGCGGCCCAGCCACTGGCAAGAAGAGATAGATTACATAATAGGCAAAGAAGCCTGCCGTTACTACAAAGACCGTGCGCTCGAGTTCCTCTTCCTTACAAAAGAACGGCACGAGGGCACAAAGTGCTATCATCAAGAAATAAGAGGCGTAGCCTGCGTTGAAGAGTTCGCTCCATATCTGCCCTCTCAGCCACAGGCTCATTTCGTACGCAGGCTCACAGCCAAAAAGAGTGAGGTCGGCAGAAGCGAAGAGATGGTCGAGATTGGCAAAATGACGGCTGAACTCAAAAGTTTCGGGATACCACACACTGAGCATCACCAACGGAAAAGCCATACGCAGGAGTTTTGTCCAACGACTTGGCCACATCATATAAAAAGTGGCAAACAAAAAAACACCCGCTACCGCTGCCATACGCAAAGCAATCATCTGCCAAGGTTGCGCCATTCGTTCCCATAAGCAAAGAAGCAACAGGGAGGTAAAAACGACATACAACAGCGTCGCATAGTCAACGAGGAGGAGTTTCTTCATTTAGTGATTAGCCATTTCAAGTTTTAAGGAAGTCTCACACTTTCTTATCATATCCACCTTTCGCGCTTATACCACGCCACGGTTTCCTTAACGCCGCGCTCAAGCGAAAATTCAGGCTTGAAGCCCAGCTCGGAACTGGTGCGCGAGGTGTCGCAGCGCCAGTCGCGTTGTGCCAGGGTATAGTACTTGTCCATATTAAGAGTGGTGCAGCGTCCACGCAGGGAAGCCCATCCACCATTCAACCAACAAACTAAACGCAGAACAAAGAGCGGAGCTGTGATGTGGAGTACGTGCTTCCTACCTATCTCGCGCTGTAGCAAATCGGAAAACGTGCGGCTATTGTATTCCCCGCCATCGGTAAGGTAATATGCCTCACGGCTTTTGCCTCGCGTCAGAGCAAGCAAGGCAGCGCGAGCCACGTCTTTACCATACACAAAAGTGATAACCTGCGGCTTGTAGCCCACAGCAAAGTCGATGCCTTGCTTGATGCTCTTGGCCATCAAGAAATAGTCTTTCTCACGCGGTCCATAGACCCCCGTGGGACGAAGGATGATGTAGTCCAAACCAGTAACCGCCGACAAGGTTTGCTCGGCAGCCCATTTGCTTTTGCCATAATTGCTGTTTGGCGCAGGCTTATCTTTACTCTCGCCCATTACAGAAAGCGAACTGACAAAGACGAAACGTCCACGAAGCGTTTTCGTTTCTGTTAAGGCCTCTGCCAAATGGCGCGTGCCGTCGCAGTTTATGCGGTAGAAATCTTGCATACGCGCTGCCTTCGTCACGCCGGCCAGATGTACGACACCATCGAAGACACCCGCTGCTTGCAGGCTCTCCCTCAAGGATGAAGGATTGCTTAGGTCTAAGGTGATAAAATGGATGCGCTCATCGGTAAGCCATTGCTTGCTTGATGTAGGGCGCATCGCAGCCCACACCTCAGCACCCGCCGAGAGAGCTTGCTCTACCACAAAACTGCCGATAAAACCGCTCGCACCAGTCACTAATATGCGCTTCCCGTTTATTTTCATAGTGCAAAAGTAAGGCAAAGCAACTGCTGTGAAAAACAAAACACATAAGTTTTTATAGCTAACTGCTTAGGATTTTTGTACTTTTGCCATCAAACGTCAAGATCTAAATAGCAGATGTTTTTTCATTTGCTTGTACCGATGCTGAAGTTTCTTCCTGACTTCAAACTATACGTAGCAGGTGACGACCACATTTACTTTGCTGGCCTGTTACGCAAAATCGTTGAGAAAGTAGCTGGAGGACAAGTTAAACTCGCGGCGATTTGCTTACTTTTGCGCTGGAAACGACACACTCCTTTTTTTTAATAACGGAAACAACATACTCCTTTTAATAAATATGGACTATAACTTCACAGAAATCGAAGCCCGCTGGCGTAAGCGGTGGGCAGACGAGAAAGTTTATGAAGTAAAAACAAACGCGAGCAAACCTAAGTACTACGTACTATCTATGTTCCCCTATCCCAGCGGCGCAGGGCTTCATGTGGGTCACCCACTGGGCTACATCGCCGCTGATATTTATGCCCGCTATAAGCGTAACTGCGGGTACAACGTGCTGCAACCGATGGGCTACGATGCCTACGGATTGCCCGCCGAGCAATACGCCATTCAGACAGGGCAACACCCCGCCATCACCACCGAACAAAACATTCGCCGCTACCGCGAGCAACTGGATCTCATCGGTTTTAGTTTTGACTGGAGTCGTGAGGTGCGTACCTGTGACCCAGCTTACTATAAGTGGACGCAATGGGCTTTCCAAAAAATGTTTTCTTCGTTCTATTGCAACCGCTGTGGAAAAGCACAACCGATAGAGATACTTCAGGAACGTCTTTCACAGAAAGGCACTATCGGACTTGACGTAGCCCAGGGAGAACCGCTGGAAATCACCGCCGAGGAGTGGAATGCTATGACAGAAAAGCAACAGCAGGAAGTGCTGATGAATTACCGCCTCGCCTACCTCGGTGAAACAATGGTAAACTGGTGTGCGGGTCTGGGTACAGTTTTAGCCAACGATGAGGTGGTTGACGGGTTGAGTGTGCGTGGCGGTTTTCCCGTGGAGCAACGTAAGATGAAACAGTGGTGTCTGCGTATCTCTGCCTACTCGCAGCGTTTGCTTGATGGTCTCAACACGATAGATTGGAGCGACAGCATAAAAGAAACACAGCGAAACTGGATAGGGCGCAGCGAAGGTGCTGAGATGCAATTCAAGGTGAAAGGGAGTGAGGAAGCCTTTACTATCTTTACCACCCGCGCAGACACCATCTTTGGTGTCACATTTATGGTGCTTGCTCCCGAGAGCGAGATGGTGCAGAAACTCACCACCACTGAGCAAAAAGCATCAGTAGAAGCCTATTTAGAAGAAGTGAAACACCGCACGGAGCTTGACCGTATGGCAGGCAAGAAAGTAACGGGCGTGTTTACTGGCAGTTACGCCATCAATCCGTTTACGGGCGACGAGATCCCCGTGTGGGTGAGCGACTATGTGCTGGCAGGCTATGGCACCGGGGCTATTATGGCCGTTCCCGCCCACGACTCCCGCGACTATGCCTTTGCTAAGAGATTTAACCTGCCGATAGTGCCACTCGTAGAAGGTTGCGACGTAAGCGAAGAGAGTTTTGATGCCAAGGAAGGCATCGTCACCAACTCGCCCGCCACAGGCAAGCAGTCGCTCAACGGCTTTTCGCTCAATGGGCTAACGGTGCAGGAAGCTATTGCCGCCACAAAACATTTTGTGGAAGAAAACGGATTGGGACGTGTCAAAGTGAACTACCGCCTGCGCGATGCTATTTTCAGTCGTCAACGCTATTGGGGAGAGCCGTTCCCAGTATATTATAAAGATGGTATGCCTTATCTGATACCCGAAACGTGCTTGCCCCTGGAACTGCCCGAAGTGGATAAGTTCCTACCCACCGAAACAGGCGAGCCACCGCTGGGCAACGCGAAGAAATGGGCTTGGGATACGAAGTCAAACACTGTAGTAGATAATTCTCTGATTGACTACATCTCAGTATTCCCCCTTGAACTATCTACAATGCCAGGCTTTGCAGGCAGTAGTGCCTACTACTTACGCTATATGGATGCCCGCAACGACAAAGCACTTGTATCCGTTGAGGCCGACAATTATTGGCGCGATGTAGATCTCTATGTGGGAGGCTCGGAGCACGCCACGGGGCATCTTATCTATTCGCGCTTCTGGAACAAATTCCTCTTCGACCTCGGTGTGTCGTGTATGGAAGAACCTTTCCGTAAGTTGGTGAACCAAGGAATGATACAAGGCCGCTCCAACTTTGTATATCGCATCAAAGGCATGAACACATTTGTTTCTTTTGGGTTGAAAGAACAATACGATGTGACACCCATCCACGTAGATATCAGCCTTGTCGGCGCAGGAGACGTATTGAACATAGAGGCTTTTCGCGCTTGGCGGCCTGAATACGCCGAGGCAGAGTTTGTGCTTGAAGATGGCAAATACATTTGCGGATGGGCGGTAGAAAAGATGTCAAAGTCAATGTTTAACGTGTCCAACCCCGACCAAGTGATTGCCCGCTATGGAGCGGACACATTACGCCTTTACGAAATGTTCCTCGGCCCTATCACACAAAGCAAGCCTTGGGATCAAAACGGCATTGACGGCTGTGCACGCTTCTTGCGTCGCGCTTGGAATCTTTTCTTCGATAAAGAGGGCCGCTTCGTCATCACCGATGAGACACCGACGAAAGAGTCGCTGAAGAGCATTCACAAACTCACAAAGAAAGTTTCCGAAGATATGGAAACAATGAGTTACAACACGAGTATCGCAGCCTTTATGATTGCCGTGGGCGAATTGGCTAATCAGAAGTGCCATTCAAAAGAAGTGTTGGAACGCTTTGTGACACTACTCTCTCCCTTTGCTCCATTTGTGGCATGCGAGTTGTGGCAGTTGATGGGACATAACGATTTGGTACTCGACGCTCCTTGGCCTACTTGGGACGAAGCCTATCTGAAAGAAGACACAGTGCGTATGGCCGTAAGTTTCAGTGGAAAAACACGCTATACGATAGATGTCCCCACCGATGCCTCCAACGATGAAGTGGAGCGTATGGCTCTTGGCCACGAGGCGGCCGAGCGATATATGGCAGGCAAGCAACTTGTCAAGGTAATTGTTGTTCCTAAACGCATTGTTAATATCGTACTGAAATGACCACCATAAAAACAAACTATTTCCAAGAGGTACGCGATTACATCTCTATTACGTTCGGCCTCTTTATGTACGCCACGGGTGTGACGTGCTTTCACTTGCCATACCAAATCACCAGTGGCGGAGTGGCAGGTATAGGTGCCTTACTCTTCTATGGCTTTAACTTCCCGCAGGCCTACACCTTCTTTATCATCAATATCTTCTTGCTCATCTTAGCCATCAAAGTGTTAGGCTGGCGTTTCTGCATCAAAACAATCTATGCCGTTATCACACTGACTATTCTGCTTGAGGTGATGCGCCTTGCTATGCTGTCATACGGAGCAGCACACAACGAGTTGGTGCTTTCACCGCAAGGACTACCGCAGATTGTGAAAGACGATGCCTTTATGTCGTCTATACTTGGTGCAGCGATTGAAGGCATAGGCTTAGGCATAGTGTTCTTAAATAATGGCTCCACAGGTGGCACCGACATTATAGCCGCTATTGTCAACAAGTATCGCGACATTACGCTCGGACAAGTGATTATGTTCTTTGATATCCTCATTATCACCAGTAGCGGTTTGTTGCCAGGCGTAGGTATCCCACAAATGCTCTACGGATATTGTACACTGTTTGTGGCCAGCTTCGTTTTGGACTATGTGGTAGATCGCGGACGTCAGTCGGTGCAATTCTTTATTTTCTCGCGCAAATACGATGAGATAGCTGATGCAATCACATCCACCGGGCGAGGCGTAACAGTACTTAGCGGAGAGGGATGGTACACCCACACAGAGCGCAAAGTACTTGTAGTGTTGGCAAAAAAACGCGAGAGCACCAACATCTTCCGCTTTATCAAGAGCGTGGATCCTCAAGCCTTTGTATCGCAGAGCAAGGTAATCGGCGTATTCGGTCAGGGTTTTGACGTTATCAAAGCTAAGGCAAAGAAAACAGAGTAAAAGAAATATGACGAAACTCACTATTGCCGCCCAAGGAGGCCTCTGCAACCGCTTGCGCGTATTGCTCGGCGCACTCGCGTTAAGCGAAGAATGTCAAGTACCGACACGCTTGGTGTGGCATCCCGACTGGCAGTGTGAAGCTTATTTTGATGAATTATTTGAACCAGTAGAAAGCCGATGGTTGAGAGTAGTTACTGGCAGCTTTTTTGACCGTCCGTCTTCCCACAAAGAACTTTATCTGCCACAATGGTTGCGCGTACCTTTCTATCGTAAACAAATCAAGCTCTTTCATCCCGAACGCCACGGTGTCTTGTCAGAGATTGTGAAACAATATAAGAAGGTATATATAAATACTGGCTTTTATATCCACCCCTATTCCACCGCTCATATTCAACGGCTACGCCCTATTCCAGAACTACAGTCACAGATAGATGCTACCGTGGCGCGTTTCCCTAAAAACATTATTGGTGTACACGTGCGCCGCCGCGACAATACGTGGTCAAAAGATGTAAGCACCGATGCGGCCTTTATTAAGGCTATGGAACAGTATCCAGATGCCACGTTTTATATCGCCACTGATGACGAAGAAGTGAAATGGCGACTTAGAGAAGCATTTAAGGAACGCACGTTAACTCAAGAGACAGACGGACGGCGCGACAATGCGTTTAGCATAGGCGACGCAGTGGTAGATCTTTTCTGTCTGGCTCATACCAAGCGTGTGATAGGTAGTTATTGGAGCAGTTTTAGCGATATGGCTGCCGAGATAGGTAACATCCCCTTAGAAGTGGCAGGAAAACCCGAAACAAACAAACAGCTCTAATCCCCTCTATCTTTTTTTTGATTGTTTGAGGCGTAGCACGATGAACACTACCGGCATACCCGCACAAAACGGATTTGACGCTTTCCGCTGGATCGCCGCGCTTACTATAGTGGTGAGCCATTACTGCGTGCTTACGCAGACGAAGGTTTTAATTGTGCCTCCTACCAATGAAGCGGTACAACTTTTCTTTATCCTTAGTGGCGCACTCACCTACCGCAGTTTCGTGGCACACCCCGACACGCTTTCATTCTTCAAACGGCGCGCACGACGTATCTTACCCGCCTACTGGGGGACAATTATAATATGTCTGCTTATAGGTTTGCTCTTTACAAAGATGCCGCTGCGCGAGTTTGTAGTCCATCCTCAAACGTGGTGCTACCTTGCCTGGAACACCATTATGCTTGGGCACATGAATCCCGACTTGCCAGCCACCTTTGTTGACCATGTCCCACCAGCAATGGACGGCGCACTTTGGACAATGAAATATGAGGTGGTTTTTTATCTTCTCTTGCCGCTGCTGATACTGCTCATAACGGGGCGAAAGAAACTGCGCGCACTCCTTATTATATATATATTCCTCACATTAACGCAAATCGCACTGTCTATTATAGACTGGAATGTGCAAAGTGAGACAACCGCCTTGCTCGCCTCTCGCGGCGTGGCACAAGCCACTTGTTTCTTGGCAGGTATTATTGTGAGCGAGGCGTTCCCTATGCTTGTTGCTAAACGTAAGTGGCTATTACCACTAACTCTGGCATTGTGTCTGACAGCAACAATCGCATGGCCCGTATATATCGTATGGCCTTTGCTCTTTGCCACGGCAATAATCTTGCTCGGCACATTGTCGCCCAAACTTGGCATCTGCCGCCGCCTGCCGCCACTTACCTACGAACTCTTTTTAGTACACTTCCCCATTATACAAGCCTCTGTGGAAGCAGGCTTGCCCCAGCATCTCGGCACGTGGCCGGCTTTTGCTGCTTGTTTAGGACTGAGCCTCGCTATGGCCTATTTGCTCCATAGAAGTGTTAAACCTCTTACCAATCCCCGATGAAACCTATTGTCTTTGCTACAAACAACAGCCATAAACTTAGCGAAATACGCGCTATACTCGGTGCGCAGTTCAGCATAAAAAGCCTAAGCGACATCGGTTGCCACGCTGATATCCCCGAGACAGCCGACACTCTTGAAGGCAACGCCCTGCAAAAAGCACGTTATGTGTTTGAACACTACCACACGGCATGTTTTGCTGATGACACCGGTTTGGAAGTGACGGCGCTGAAAGGCGCACCGGGCGTACACACCGCACGCTATGCCTATCCCGACCGACAAGACACCGAGGCGAATACCGACCGTCTGCTCCGCGAACTGCAAGGAAAAGCCGACCGCAGTGCACGCTTCCGCACGGTGATTGCCTATATCGACAACAACGGCGAGGAACATCTTTTTGACGGCATAGTGGAAGGTCATATCACCACCGAGCGTCGGGGAATAGAAGGCTTTGGCTATGATCCCGTCTTCGCCCCCAACGACACAGGACGCACGTTTGCACAAATGGGAGTAACAGCAAAAAACAACATCAGCCACCGCGCACGTGCCGTGGCTAAACTCTGCGATTTTCTGAACAAACACCAGTAATGAGTAAAGGCTATTTGTAAGCCATATTCATCACGGACGGCTTAACACCCCTAACTACTAACAATAAACACCTAAACATTAACCAACAACCATTGCTCGCACTTCGCTTCTTAATCGAAAAGTCAATGGTTAATGCCTACAACGACTATGAGAAAATGGCGTATTGAAGACTCGGAAGACCTTTACAATGTAAAAGGATGGGGCGCAGGATATTTCGGAATAAATAAGGAGGGACACGCCTTTGTGTCTCCTAAAAAAAGTGGCGTGCAGGTTGACCTGCAAGAAGTGATGAACGAGCTTGAAGAGCGCGATGTGCCTGCTCCGGTATTGCTTCGTTTCCCCGATATCCTGGCCGACCGCATAGAGATGACAGCCAACTGCTTCGGCAAGGCACGCAAGGAATATGCCTATCAGGGCGAGCACTTTATCATTTACCCCATCAAGGTCAACCAGATGCGCCCCGTGGTAGAGGAAATCATTAGCCACGGCGCACGCTACAACCTCGGGCTGGAATGCGGTGCAAAACCCGAGCTACATGCAGTACTCGGTGTGAATATGGACAGCGATAGTCCTATCATTTGCAACGGCCATAAAGACCGCAACTACATAGAACTGGCTTTGTTAGCACAAAAGATGGGGAAACGCGTGTTTTTGGTGATAGAGAAACTCCCCGAGCTGCAAATCATTGCACAAGCGGCAGAGAAAATCGGTGTGCGACCAAATCTGGGCATACGCATAAAACTGGCAAGTAGTGGAAGCGGTAAATGGGAAGAAAGCGGCGGTGATGCAAGTAAATTTGGACTCTCGTGCAGCGAACTCCTACAAGCCCTTGACTGGCTTGATGAACACGGACTACACGACTGCTTGCGCCTTATCCACTTCCATATAGGAAGCCAAATCACTAAGATACGACGTATCAATACCGCGCTGCGAGAAGCAGCACAATACTATGTGCAACTCCGTACTATGGGGTGGCAGATAGAGTTTGTGGACTGTGGCGGAGGACTCGGTGTGGACTACGATGGAACGCGATCCAGCAACTCGCAAAGTAGCGTGAACTATACCGTACAAGAGTACGTAAACGACTGTGTTTATAACTTCGTAGATGCCTCCAACAAAAACGACATCCCCCACCCAAACATTATTACCGAAGGAGGACGCTCGCTGACGGCACACCATAGCCTGCTGGTGCTTGATGTAATGGAAAGCGTGCGGCTAAGTGAAATGGCACAAGATTTTCAGCCCAATGAAAATGCCCACCAACTGGTGAAAGACCTCACGGAGATATGGGACAAACTCTCCCCGCGCTCTATGCTTGAGGATTGGCACGATGCCGAGGATATACGCGCTGAAGCACTTGACCTCTTCCGACACGGCATTATCGACCTGCGTACACGCGCACAGATAGAAAGCCTATATTGGAGCGTAACACGCGAAGTAGATGAGCTCTCTCACCATCAAAAACACGTCCCCGACGAACTACGGGCTTTAGATAGTTTGATGGCCGACAAATACTTTTGCAATTTCTCTCTCTTCCAATCGTTGCCTGATGCATGGGGTATTGACCAAATCTTCCCTATAATGCCGCTGGCCAGACTTGAAGAAAAGCCCATGAGAAATGCCACCATACAAGACATCACTTGCGATAGCGACGGCAAAATAGATGCCTACGTAAATCACGACCAACAAAAGACTTATATACCTCTGCACGAAATAAAACCCGGCGAACACTACTATATTGGGGTATTCCTTGCTGGAGCGTACCAAGAAATCCTCGGAAATATGCACAACCTTTTCGGAGATACCAACGCGGTGCATATCTCTGTCGACGAAGAGGACTGGCATATTGACAAAACCATTGACGGGGAGACCGTGGCCGACCTCTTGGATTATGTGCAATACGATCCGAAACGTCTGGTGCGACGGTTAGAAACTTGGGTGACGCGTGCCGTAAAAGAAAAACGTATCACCCCAGAAGAGGGCAAGGAATTTATATCTAACTATCGCAGCGGCCTGTACGGCTACACCTATATAGAATAGTCCTTTCGCGATATTCGCTGTGTGAGAGCGATAAAGTCATCCACGCTCAGTTGTTCTGGACGCCGTGTAAACAAAGGCTCGGCAAGCATAGCGGAGTAGTCCGTGGTGCAGCCGCGTTCGTTATCGAGCTGAGCCAGCAAGCCACGTAGCGTCACGCGAAGCATCTTGCGCCGCTGGTTGAAAACAGTCTTCACAAGTCTGCGATATAGTCGTTCGTCGCAACCGGCTTCCGTACGGGCGTTACGTATAAGACGTATCACAGCACTACGAACCTTAGGCGGTGGGTTAAACACCTCGGGCTCTACCGTGAAAAGATATTCCACGTCGTACCACATCTGTACCAACGCACTCAATATGCCAAAAGCTTTTGTGCCTGGTTGAGCCGCCAAACGCTCTGCCACTTCTTTTTGCACCATTCCCGTACAACACGGAATAAGATCGCGGTACTCCGCTACACGAAGAAAAATCTGCGAACTGATATTATACGGATAATTCCCCGTTAGCACAAACGGTTCACCAAAGGTACGCTCAAGGTGCATCTTCAAGAAATCATCAGGTATGATGTCCTCGTCGGCCAACTGCGGAAAATGCTGCAAGAGATAGGACACACTCTCGTTGTCTATCTCTACCACACGCAGCGGCCTCCCTTTCTCCAACAAGAACTGAGTGAGTACACCCGTACCAGGCCCCACTTCTAAAATAGGCAGGACAGGACAAGCATCAACCGTGTCGGCAATACGACGGGCTATGCTAAGATCACAAAGAAAATGCTGACCTAACGCTTTCTTCGGACGAACGTAGCGCATGAAGAAAATTATTGTTCTTCACCGAAGTTGAGTTGCGCCTCTACGATAAGTTCCAAATCATCTATCGCAAACTCGGCATTATATTCCTTACGCGCCTTAGCGGCTATATGCTCTGCGACGGCTTCAAGGTCTATGTTTACATAGCCTTCATCATCGGCTTCGGCATCAAGCACACCGCTTTCGGCAAAATACTCTTCCGCTACATCAAGAATATAATAAAGGTCGTCCTCTGAGAAACGCGCTACAACGTCTGCAGGCAGATGCTCTTGAATATACGCAACCAACTGAGCATCCTCTTGGGCATCAAGCAATAATTCTTCGTCTATATTCATAAGAAAAGGTGTTGGGGCAGAGATTTCGTTGCAATTTTTCAATTATGCCAAAAGGCTCTCAATCTTTTCTACCAAAGAATTCTTAGGAGCTGCGCCAACTTGTTTTGCTACAGTTTCGCCATTCTTGATGAAAAGCAACGTCGGAATGTTGCGTATCTTATACTCCATAGCTAAATCCTCGCAAGCATCTACATCAACCGACACGAATTGTACTCGTCCAGAATACTCGGTATCAAGTTCCTCCACAATAGGAGCAAGCATGCGGCAAGGACCGCACCAGTTGGCATTAAAATCCACGACAACAGGCTGTTCAGCCTTCAAGACTTCCTCAAAAGCCGCTACAGAAGGGTTGGTAATCATAAGGAAAGGGAGATTTAGATAATTAGATAAAGTTCTTTTCACTATCTTATGAGCAAATGACGTGCCAAACCTGCTTCCGCGCTTTCCGCAATGAAACACCCGCATCATAGTTTCGTAATTATGGCCAAGAGTGTCCTAAATAATTTTTATTGCCGCCCGCTAAAAGTTATTTTGAGCGAAATAAAAAAATGCACCTTCTTTTTGGTCATAAAGTAAGAGTAAGAACTACAGTAAACAATATGCAAACCCGTATGAACATAGTGTTTGTGCGGGTTTGTTGTTCTAATACAGCCCTCTGGGGACGCAGCCTCTGGGAGCGCAGGCGGCTCGCCTGCATATAGGAGCGACAGGCATCCTCGCCTGCACGATTTTGCACGCCATCCGCGTGCGCTCCGATAGCCATCTCGCCCGCACAATCTTCTTTTGCATACCTTATTTGCCGCGTTTACATTTAATGGGCGCGATGTCTGTTGAAATCAGAAGGTTCAAGAGATTTCAGGCCTCTTTTTGGCAAAGTATCCAATAGTAATTATATCAAGAAAATGCTGTACCTTTGTGCCATAAACAACGATAAATAGACATAATGGCACAGGACATCAATCGGCTAAAGGTGGTTTTAGCCGAACAAAAGAGGACGAATAAGTGGCTGGCTGAGCAACTTGGCAAAGACCCAACATCGGTGAGAAAGTGGTGTACCAATGCATCTTAGCCCAGTTTGGAGACCCTGGTGGAAATCGCCAGGAGTCTCAATGTGGATGTGAAGGATTTGCTTTGGTCAACAAAAGAGCGATAAACAAACAGCTGAAAATATGAGACTACCAATCAACATAGAAGAACTTCTGAACGGACGAGCTGTAGAAGGCGACCGCATTGAATACAAGACCGGCTGGAACCCCGATGCTATCTACCGCTCCATTTGCGCATTCGCCAATGACTTCGACGAAACAGGTGGAGGCTATATCGTGGTGGGAGTTAAGGAAGAGAACGGCCATGCCATAAGACCTGTTACAGGCATTGACACCAATCAGATAGAACCTATCGAGAAGGATATGGTGGGTTATAACAACCTGATGCGCCCGTACTATCAGCCGAGATTGTATATTGAGGAAGCAGACGGAAAGACAATTCTCGTCATCAAGGTTTCTCCCGGTGAGCGCAGGCCATACAAAGTGCCTG
>FLNX01004423.1_pt1 | contig 21321 bp, 21 predicted proteins | sample 1140341 | NCBI WGS metagenome assembly FLNX01 (sample SAMEA3878208, study PRJEB12797) | bioreactor metagenome | biome: Moose rumen | place: Sweden | collected 2011-10
GTCGGGATTCGAACCCGAGACCCACAGCTTAGAAGGCTGTTGCTCTATCCAGCTGAGCTACCAGACCATCATTTCGGGTGCAAAGGTAGTGCAAAATGAGCGAAAAACAAAATAAATCTGGATTTATTTTTATTTCCGAAATGCAGCCTACCTTCGAGACTTCGTCTCAAAAGTAGTGCAAAAAAGGGAGATAACCAAATTTTATACCTTAAATCTGATATAGGTACGGTCATCGAACGAGTCTTGCCCTTTCATGAATGCCTTGCTTGCTATGAAAGTGTTGATGTTCAGAGGATCGTGCTGGCGTTGCTCCTCCAATTTCTGCTCACTCTCAGCGAGGGTGGGGCGCAGGAAGGGATAACCGTCTGTGGCGAAGACGATCTCATGGGGTTGGAAGTCGAGTGTGATGACAGGAACATGTTGTTCGGGAATAGGGAAACCGTCGATGACAGAGAAGGTGACATTTTGTCGTTTAGTACTGTCGACAATATCCGGGAGGATATAGTCACGTGCCGTATCGTGGGTTCGCAACTCGTCGATCGTCGTTCCATTGGCAAGCAGTTGCTTCGCATACTCCGCACGCTTGGCGGCATAGATCGCCTCCTCTGGTTTGGGGTTCTCCAGCAGTTGTCCGTCCAACAGACACTGGCAGTCGCCAATCATCCATATCTGTCGCTTCAAACGGCTATAGATGATGGCGGAGCAGGTCAACCGCTCCTCAGGATGCTCCACCAGTCGCTCTATGCGTGACTTCTTATAATGTTTGCGGATATAGGCGGTGACCCCACGCAGGAACTCATGACAAGTGATCTGTTTGGGTGCATGACGCAGGTAGCGACATACCAGCCACATCGCCTGTCTGCCATTGCTGCGGAAGATGCTATGCCGATAGGTCGTCTTCGAGGTCGAGCCGTCGATGACGGCGATGAAGTCAGGGGTGATGAGGATGCCGTCCTCGCTTTTTCTTTGAGGGTTCTTCGCGATGAGGCTTTGCTCGATGATTCTCATTGTTCTTTTCTTTGTACCAGAAGAAATACTGTCGCTGGGCGAGTTTCTCCTTGGGACTATGAGCACTATACACCTTCTCCATTGTATAGGGGGCGTAGCCCGTATACCATGTCTCGGTGGATACCGTCATGGGCGTGGGCGTGAAGTCCTGTACCTGTTCCAAGTGGAAGTTCAGTTTCTTGGTGATCTCCGCCAGTTGTGCCATATCCTGCTCCGTGCAACCCGGATGACTGGAGATGAAGTAGGGGATGATCTGCTGGTTGAGATGCTCGTCCTGATTGATGCGGTCGAAGATACGCTTGAAGTCGTAGAACTGTTGGAACGACGGCTTGCGCATCAGTTGCAGCACCCTGTCGCTGGTATGCTCTGGTGCCACCTTCAGTCGTCCGCTGACATGACGGCTAATCAGTTCGTGGGCATACTCCCTAGCGGCTTGGTTGCTTGCCTCGTCCTTGCTATGGTGCAGGATAAGGTCGTAGCGCACGCCACTGCCGATGAAACTCTTCTTCACCCCGGGGATGGCATCGACGGCACGATAGATGTCGAGCAGGGCGGAGTGGTTGGTGTCAAGGTTAGGGCAGATCTGCGGATGTATACAACTGGGACGCTTGCATTTCTCACATGCCTTGATATTACGTCCCCTCATGCCATACATATTGGCGGAGGGACCACCCAAGTCGGAGAGGTAGCCTTTGAAGTCGGGCATCTGTACGACCTGTCTCACCTCCTTTAATATACTCTCTTTCGAGCGACAGGCGATGAACTTCCCCTGATGGGCGGAGATGGTACAGAATGCACAACCGCCAAAGCATCCGCGATGGATATTGACACTGTGCTTGATCATCTCGTAGGCAGGGATGCGCTTCCCCTTGTACTTCGGATGCGGCTGACGGGTATAGGGCAGGTCGAAGGAGGCATCCAGTTCGTCCGTCGTCATCGGAGGATAGGGTGGGTTGACGATGGCGTAGCGTCCGTCAACACCCTGTATCAGTCGCTGCGCATGCATCATGTTCGACTGCTCCTCGATATGTCGGAAGTTCTCCGCCTGTTTGCGCTTGTCACGCAGACACTCCTCGTGACTGTGCAGCACGATGTCATGCTCGCTGATACCGCCGGGGATGTCCTGCTTGTCGGCAAGATAGACAATCTGGGGCAGGTCATGGAGTGCCTCAATGGGCTCTCCCTCGCTCAGTCGTCGTGCTATCTCTAAGATCGTCTTCTCACCCATACCGTAGGATATCAGGTCGGCAGGAGCGTCACAGAGGATGCAGCGACGCAGTGCGTCCTGCCAGTAGTCATAATGCGTCAACCGTCGCAGGGAAGCCTCGATGCCTCCTAAGACGATTGGCACGTCGGGGAAGAGTTCCCGTAAGATACGGCTATAGACGATGGTAGGATACTCCGGTCGCATGTCATGTCGCCCGTCAGGACTATAAGCATCCTCGGAGCGCAGACGGCGGTTTGCCGTGTATTTGTTGACCATCGAGTCCATGCAACCAGGGGAGATACCAAAGAACAGGCGTGGTCGTCCCAATTTCTTGAAGTCACGGTAGTCGCCGTGCCAGTCAGGTTGCGGTACGATCGCCACCTGATAGCCGGCAGCCTCCAGTACCCGTCCGATGACGGCAGCGCCGAAAGAGGGATGGTCGACGTAAGCGTCGCCACTAAACAGAATGACATCGACCTCTGTCCAACCACGGAGGTCGAGTTCCTTCTTTGTCGTAGGAAGAAAATCTGTCAGTCTGTACTCCAATGTTTAATCTTTAATGTTTAATCTTTTAATGTTTAATTTTTAATGTTTAATCTTTAATTAAACGGAGTACCCTGGAAGGCACGTGTCGTCATGCCGAGGTTATCGTTGCCACGGTTCTTCCAGTTGATATACAACAGGACGAGTTGCTGCAGACCGTATGCCTTCATATTCTGGTGATAGATGACATCCAGGCAGAGGTCCAGCAGGTTCTTGTCCTTGCCGGCATCCGACTCCAGCATCGAGCGGATGTTCAGTTTCAGTTTGTCGAGCACCTGCTCGTCTACATAGCCGTTGGAGTCGATCAGGTCACGGAAGAGTTGGTACTTCTCGATGGTTTCCAGATGCAGGTCGCTAATCTCGATGGTTCGCGTACCGCTTGAGTTTGTTTGAATTCTGTACATAATAATAGGCTTTTAATTGTTATTTTAGTAAGTAATTTAATATTCCTCGCATGATAGAACCTTGTTTCTGCTCGTCTTTGATGCACTCGAAGGGGAAGCCCATAATGAAGGCACGATAGTCATTTCCCTTATAAGCCACTGCGGCGTCCTGTCCGTCTCCATAGCGCATCACGGCAAACGCTGAAGGCATAGGATTGAGAATGTCCGCAGAGGTAGCGGCATAGTGCTCCTCATTGAGTCTGTTATAATAAGGTATCTGAGTACCCATACCCTCTACTACGTCATTCTCCCCCTTGTACTGTCCGCCATAGGCGCATTTCAAGGTCTGTTGGACAAACTGTTGATCCTCCGTTCCAGTGATATCCGTACCGATATAGGCACCACTGACCAGCAGAGCACCGCCCCGACGGGTGTAGTCTTCCAATGCCTTCCGCATGGTCTTCGTGAAAGTCTTATAGTACACCAGACTATGTCCGTCATTGCGTTCCAGTCCTAACACGAGGTCAACCAGCGCATAGTTCTTCAGTTTCACCATGCCTGCCTCTATCACCTTGTCGGACGCACTGACAATATTATACTCCTGTGCGGAGGCAATCGCCTTGGCATGAGTGGCGACATAGTTGAACTCATTACCAGCGACAAACATATGACCAGCCCATCCTGCTGTCGTCCCATAAGTGATTCCCGGGTCGTCGTTCATGTCAAAGTCCTTTTCGCCACCAAAGGTACGGATAGCAGGAGACGACAAACGGTGGAAGTTGTTGACAACCATCACCGTCTTCTTGGCACCAGGATGATAATAGGCAGAGAGGGTCTCTGTGGGGAAACTGCGTCCACCCTTGTTGACAGCAACTACTTTGAAATGGTAGAGCATGTCGGGTTCCAGTTCCAGTTCATAACTTTTACCCTTGACAAAGACACCATTGTCGAAATCAGCACCGCCCTGTGAGGTATAGACGATATAACCAGTAGCCTCGGCAGACGGCTCTTGCAGGTCCATCACCTCCTCCCAACTGAGTCGTGCCTTGCTCTTCGACAACTTGATATGGAAATTGTCGGGAGCCAGTGGAGTGACGACACATGAGCGGTTGTGTTGCTCGTTGACATAACGGAGGATGGTCTTGTAGATGATACGTGCCAGTGTGAACTTGAAGTGAGGATCATGCCCATAGCGCATATCATTGAAGTTCTGATGCGACAACGTCTCCAAGATTGCACTCGGCACGGCTGGCAGTCTGGTCTCGGAATAGTTACGGTCGTAGAGTTCACGACGGTTCCAGTGTCCGTATTGGTATTGTAACCCTGTGGTGACATTCGTCAGAAGGGCATCGGAAAAGTCACGGGAGGCAAGGCGGGAGATACCTGCGTTGAGTTTCCCGTCGTTATGGTTGGTTGTTATTATCGACAAAGTGCCAATCAGTCCGTTCTCCTCTTTCGCAATACCAGCGTCACTATGGACAGCAAGCGCCAGTTCGAGAGGTACATGCAGACCCTCAGTATTAGGTACGAAAGGAGAGCCACCGGCAAGATAATTGGTCATGTGAGAACGTACGTTGATGTCGTCGGCATAGTCATCCTGTCCCTCTTTGCCGCTATAGACGGAATAGGGCATACCAGCCCATTGCGCATAGTATCTGGCACCCTCGACAGCACGGGGGTATCCGCTGACAGACCCGCCACGCTTGATATTACCCATACCGCCACCGAAGCGGATGGCATCTGTCGTCACCACACCACTGCGGTCGCTCTGGTTGGTCAGTGTCACACGATTAAACTCACTATATCCCTTGTCAAACTCGAAGGTACCGAGGTATACCCATGTGCCACCTCCCATCTGCTGGTTGACGTGGAAGACAGTGCGCTCGCCCTTATGCCATACGGTATATTCCGCATTGTCAATGCTGTTGTCCATCGTCTGGTAACTCACATAGACGGCATAGCGTCCGGTCTTGGGGAAGTCGGGTTGGTAACTTGCCAACGAGTAGCGGCTCTTGCTGTTGGTGGTCTTCACCACCCGTGCCGTACCCGCCTCGAAAGGATTCTCACCATCCACGTATGCCGAGTCATGATAGGCGAAGCCTGGGATATCCGTTGTCTTCCATTTCCCATGGGATGTCGCCTCGATATAGTTACGCTTGCTGCCGTCATTGTCCACAATAATCTCCTCACGTTGCCATACCCGCTCACGAGGAGTGAACACAATAGCACCCGCATTCTCCAGCATCGGGATAAGGTAGGGAACGACGATGGTCTGTGTAAACAGATCCTCTGTCGTATTGAAAAGGTTAGGGCGTTGCCATTTCCATTGTCCTGCCTTCACATCGTAATAGCGACCATGACTCGCCCAAAGGGAAAGGTGCCTGTTCTGCAAACCCTCTGTGATATCGTGAGGTTGTGAGATGTTCTTGACCCAAGGCTCTCCCTTATATTCTATATTCCCCCATTGGCGGTCTTTATCCTTGCGCTTTTTGAGCCGGTTGGGAATCAGGTCCTGTATCTCATAGTTATGGGTCTCTACCCTCAGGTAGTAATCCGCATAGGGAGAGGGGAGTACCTCTTTGATCTGGCTATAGATATTCTCCACGACCTGAGGTGTGAAACTCTGTTCGGCGAAGGCGTCGTTCACCTTGACGGTGAGCATCCTCTCCTCGTCATCAATGTCCAAATCAGAAAGATGGGCAGTTCTTGAGAACTGTGCACCTTGAGGCCTATAGTTCTTGAAATAGTTCTCCAGTTTCTCCTTGACGGCACTTGTCTTGGTGTCCTGTGCCCACACCTTTCCTCCAAGTAAAGCGGTCAGGAGTAAAAGAATAACGGTCTTTCTCATTCGATGTTTCCAATAGCAAAGTTCTCGGGCTTCTTGCCCTTGAACTTATTGAAGTATAGTTTAATCTCGCGCATCTGTTGGTCGATGTCGCCGTTAGGGATAATGGTCTTGGTGCATTCGATATGCTTCCGCTCGTAGTCTACGCCATAGAGCAGGATAGGCATCTCCGCCTTCTGGGCGATATAGTAGAAGCCTTTCTTCCAGTCAGGATTAGGGGAGCGGGTACCCTCTGGCGTGATACAGAGGTGGAAGGTCTCTGCCTGTCGTGCCGCCTCTGCCATGTTGTCGGTCATGCTGGTGTGCTTGGAGCGCCATACGGGGATGCCGCCCAGTCGCTTGAAGACAGGACCGAGAGGCCAAAAGAACCATTCCTTTTTCATCAGGAAATTACTGTCAATGCCAGCCGCCCCACTATAGAGTTGTCCGATCAGGAAGTCCCAGTTGCTGGTATGGGGTGCCAGACAGATAATATACTTGTCGGGGTGAGCCTCCGTTACCTCGGCGGTCCACCCCATGCGTTTGTAAAGTAGCCAATTACAAAATGATTTCCACATAATTTTTAGAGATTGTTAATCTGGTCAAGAATCTCACTGACCTGTTTGCTGAAATGCTCTCTAAGGTCCCGAAAGTACTTCTTAGCAGGCATGCCTGGCTCTGGGTGTGAGACTCGACTGATGTAATTGTTTTGTAGTTTTGCGATTGAGAATAAGATAGCCTCTGTCTCCTCCTTGTTTGGCGTGTTTCCATACAGAGATGCTGCTACGAAGTCTACAAAGAGTTCCTCACAGATAAGGTTGATTTGTTTTTTCAATGTTCTTCTGTTTGCCATAAAATTTTATCCTCCTATTATTTTATTGAACTCCAAAGATACGAATAATATCTCAACTTGCAAAGATTTCATCACAAAAAAATATTAAAAAGGAGAAAATACCTCTTATTCTTTCTTATTTCTGTGAGAAATTGATTAATTTTGTCAGCCAAACGAAATATAATACAATTTCATTAAACAATAGAATCTATGGAAAAGAGTGCATTGCAGAAAGCAAGAGCAGCCTATCAGCCTAAATTGCCAAAGGCTCTTCAAGGCGCAGTGAAAATCAAAGAAGGTCAGCCGACTCAGAGTGTGGGTAACCAGGAGGAGATTAAGAAACTGTTTCCCAACACGTACGGAATGCCTATCGTGGAGTTCATTCCTGCCGATGAGGCTAACACCAAGAAGATGAACGTGGGTATTATCCTCTCTGGTGGTCAGGCTCCTGGTGGTCATAATGTTATCACAGGTCTGTTCGACCAGATTAAGAAACTTAATCCTGAGAACCGTCTGTTTGGTTTCATTCTTGGTCCTGGTGGTCTGGTAGACCATAATTATATGGAACTGACTTCTGAGATTATAGACGAGTATCGTAACACGGGTGGTTTTGATATGATTGGCTCTGGTCGTACCAAGTTGGAGAAGGTAGACCAGTTTGAGAAGGGTCTGGAGATTATCCGTGAACTCGATATCAAGGCTATCGTGATTATCGGTGGTGACGACTCTAACACCAATGCCTGTGTGCTTGCAGAGTACTATGCCGCCAAGAACTATGGCGTGCAGGTGATCGGTTGTCCTAAGACGATTGACGGTGACCTGAAGAACGACCAGATTGAGACCTCTTTCGGATTTGATACCGCTTGTAAGACCTATTCTGAGTTGATTGGTAACATTGAGCGTGACTGTAACTCTGCGCGTAAGTACTGGCATTTCATCAAGGTGATGGGACGCTCTGCCTCTCATATCGCCTTGGAGTGCGCTTTGCAGACTCAACCTAACATCTGTCTCGTCAGCGAGGAGGTAGAGGCGAAGGAGCAGAGCCTCGATGATATCGTTAACTATATCGCTAACGCTGTCGCTGTTCGTGCCGCTGAGGGCAACAATTTCGGAACCATCGTTATTCCTGAGGGACTCATTGAGTTTATTCCTGCTATCAAGAAACTCATTGCTCAGTTGAATGACGTTCTCGCCTTGCCGGAGGCTAAGAATATCAGCCGTGACGAGCAAGTGGATTTCGCCAAGAGTCATTTGACGGAGGAGAATCTTGCCGTATTCAACAGTCTGCCCGTTGGCGTGGCTCGTCAACTTGCCCTTGACCGTGACCCACATGGAAACGTTCAGGTATCACTTATTGAAACAGAGAAACTGCTCTCTACGATGGTGGCACAGAAGTTGGAGCGTATGAAGAAGGAAGGCAAGTACTCTGGTAAGTTCGCCGCTCTGCATCACTTCTTCGGTTATGAGGGACGCTGTGCTGCTCCTTCTAACTTTGACGCAGACTATTGCTATGCCCTTGGCACAAGCGCTGCCCAGTTGATTGCCAATGGCAAGACTGGCTATATGGCTATCGTGAAGAATACTACGGCTCCTGCCGACCAGTGGATTGCAGGTGGTGTGCCCATCACTATGATGATGAACATGGAGCGTCGTAATGGTGAGATGAAACCCGTTATCCGTAAGGCTCTGGTAGAGTTGGATGGTGCCCCCTTCAAGTGTTTTGCCGCACAACGTGACCGTTGGGCAAAGGATACCTGTTACATATATCCTGGTCCTATCCAGTACTGGGGCCCCACAGAGGTTTGCGACCAGCCAACAAAGACGCTGGCTCTTGAGCAGGCTTAAGATGTATGCCGACTAATCGCAAACCGCATCAAAAGTCGACGACCAAGCGACGTATCACGAGTCCTGTCCGCCATAAGCGGCCAGGGCTCTTTGTGCGTCTCTTGCAGCACACCCCGGGGTGGGCGTGGTGGATAGGTGGCGGTTTGATAGTCGCATTGTATATCTTTTTCTTCTATTATATCTTCGTAGGTCCCTTCGGCTTCCGATGGCGTGCCCTTTATGGTGATGCCAGTTATCCTGAGGGTTATGAGATTCATGGCATCGATATCAGTCACCACCAAGGTCGTATTGACTGGGACGAGTTGAAGGACAATGGTATGATTGACAAGTACCCCGTACGCTTCATCTACATGAAGGCAACAGAGGGAGCCAGCATCATCGATGAGAACTTCCGTGAAAATTTCTATCAGGCTCGTGAGTATGGATTCACCCGTGGTGCCTATCATTTCTATAGTGTACACTCCCCAGCGAATAAACAGGCGGAGTTCTTCATCAAGAATGTGAAGTTGGAGAATGGTGACCTGCCTCCCGTGTTAGATGTGGAGCATAAACCCAAAAACCAGACTGACGAGGAGTTTAAGAATAGTGTATTGGAATGGCTCAATATCATAGAGAAACACTATCACGTCAAGCCCATTATCTATACTTACTATAAGTTTAAGACAAAATACTTAAGTGACTCGGTTTTTGATAGTTATCCGTATTGGATAGCCCACTATTATGTGGAGCAGGTAACTTACGAAGGTCCTTGGAAATTCTGGCAGCACACCGATAATGGTCGCCTTGCCGGTATTAAGGGAACCGTAGATTTCAACATCTATAACGGTTCCTTCTATGACCTGCGTAAACTTACTATCGGAGCACGTGAGCAGATAGGTGAGGAAGCCTATCAGGATGAATGACTGAGACAACGATATCGAGTGCACAGAATCCACGGATTAAACAACTGTTGCAGTTGCAGCAGAAATCCTCGGAACGTCGCAAACAAGGTGTGTTTGTGGTGGAGGGAAAGCGTGAACTCCAGCATTGTATGGAGGCAGGCTATGAGGTGGTAACCCGTTTTGTATGTCCAGAACTCTATGATGACGACTATCCGAAGGATGCGATAACGGTGACCCCTGCGGTGTATGAGAAGATAGCCTATCGAGGGACAACGGAAGGGGTGATGGCAATAGTGCGTACTCAGCATCTGACATTGGATGAGTTACGATTGCCGGAACATCCTTTACTCATGGTTTTGGAAAGGGTAGAGAAACCAGGTAACTTAGGTGCCATCCTGCGTTCTGCGGATGCCGCCAAGGCTGATGCGGTCATTGTCTGCGACCCTTTGACAGATATTTACAACCCCAATCTGATACGAAGTAGTATAGGTGCCATATTTACTGTTCCTACCGTTGCTTGTACATCAGAAGAGTGCATCCGCTTTTTGCAATCAAATAATATTCAGATCCTGACAGCACAACTGCAAGATTCCAGCCTCTATTACGATCAGGACATGCGGAAAGGAACGGCTATCGTCATGGGGACGGAGGCAACAGGACTGACAGACCAATGGCGGAAGGCTGCCACAGCACATATCCGTATCCCCATGTTAGGTAGGCTCGACTCGCTGAATGTTAGTGTCTCGGCTGCTATCCTGTTGTTTGAGGCTGTTCGTCAGCGAACATAATATTCTGAATATAAGGTTGTTGCCAGTCTCTCTCATGGTAACGGCAGTCGTCATACAGCATCAGGTCAAGATCAATGGTCACCCTGTCTCTTGTTCGACCTGTAGCAGCCTCTATCTCTTTCAATAGCACTTGTAAGTTTTCTACCGACAACTCTGTCGTTCCTTTGACAAGGCGGTTCATATACCACTTGCCACTTCCCTTGCTATCTGCAGTCCATAAACGCTGACTCAATCTTCCGTTTTCCAACAGACACAGAAGTCGTTCTGATGCCCATTGAATGTGGACAGCCTGTTGATAGTTTGACCCTAAGGCGATGATGACCCGATGATTCATTTCTTCTCTTTCAGGATACCGTGACGATAGGCATAGAGTAATTGGCGGAGGTCCTCAATTTGTGAACGAAGTTCATCGCCCTTGTCAGTATCTGCTACAAGCATCCGGTGAGTAGATAACTCCACAAGTTGTGTGGTCGATTTGATATCAGTTCCCTTTTGGATAGCCTCTTCCGCACTTGTGAATGGCTCGTGCTGAACTAATTGGAAGCCACGGCTGTGATAAACCAACGTATAGCCTGCTATACCTGTCTCTTTATGATAAGCCTCTGAGAAGCCACCGTCAATCACCATCAACTTGCCATTCGCCTTGATGGGATTCTCACCTTTGGATGCATGTACAGGAACATGCCCGTTGATGATATGACGGTTGGGACCTTTCACGCCAAAAGCGTCAAGGATACGATCGCAAATCTCTTCAGAGTCACGCAATTGGAAATAGTAGCCCTTCTCCTCCTTATATGTATCCTTGTCGGAAAGGAAATAACGCTCAAAGGTCGCCATCTTCGACTTGTCGAACAATGGAGAGTCTTTGCCACACCAGAGATATAGGAAATAGTCCTTGGCATACTGGCGCAGGTGTTGGTCTGTATCACTGGTGAAAGCGGAACGGATAATCATACCGATATTGTGCATAAGATCCAGTCCGCTGTATTTCTTTCCCTCATACAGTTCCACCTCCTTCAGACTGCCGTCCGCATTCAAAGGGCAGGAGGCATGGAAAAGCAGGTTATGGTTGCTGACATTATACATACAACCGTGCGAGAGTAGCATCTTGATATGCTTGCGAAGTTTCTCACAGACTCGGAAACTATGGTGCAGTTTCTGCATCAATTGTTCCTCCTCAGGAGTTAACTGACAAGGGTTGGCTGGATCGACTGTCGGGAAGTGGCAGGACAACATCTTGTAATCCTTGCCGTCAATTCGGCAGATACCTTCCTCATAGTCAACGGCATCCAGCAGACAGCGGTCTTCCATCTGCCATTGAGGGCGACGCTTGAATATCTGCGCTTCAGTCTTAAACTGTATAACGGTAATCGCCTTATGCATCTGTGCGGTCAGACGCATCGTTTTCTCATCGAGCGTGTTACCTTTTAATAAGCGAGGAATGAACTCCTTACAAGGGTCGTCACCATAAGTCTCCATCGCAAAGGTAGCAAGCGGTACAAGGTTGATGCCATAGCCTTCCTCCAATGTGGCAAGATTGGCGTAGCGCAGAGAGAGACGCAGCACATTACATATACAAGCATCGTTGCCCGCACAGGCTCCCATCCAGAGAATGTCATGATTGCCCCACTGGATGTCCCACGAGTGATACTGACGCATGGTATCGAGGATGATATGGGCACCAGAACCACGGTCGTAGATATCGCCTAAGATGTGTAACTGGTCGATGGCAAGACGTTGGATAACATTACATAGTGCAATGATGAAGTCATCGGCTCTACCTGTGGAGATTATGGTGTCAACAATCACGCTGACATACGCAGCCTTGTCAGTGTCATCAGTTCGCTCATGCAATAACTCCTCGATGATATAGCCAAAATCATCTGGCAAAGACTTACGTACCTTTGAGCGAGAGTATTTGCTGCTGACATCACGACATACTGCAACAAGGCGATGGATGGTGATATGATACCAGTCCTCAATATCTGACTCGGATGCTTTGATGAGTTCAATTTTTTGTTCCGGATAATATATAAGTGTGCACAATTCCCTTCGCTCTTTATCACGAATGTCTCCTGCAAAAAGTTCCGTCACTTTGCGCTTGATATTGCCAGAGGCATTCTTCAGCACATGCAGGAAAGCCTCACTCTCGCCATGGAGGTCGGCAAGGAAATGCTCAGTGCCCTTAGGCAGGTTGAGTATTGCTTCCAAGTTAATAATCTCGGTCGATGCTGCGGCTATCGTTGGAAACGAGTTGGAGAGCAGTTGCAAATAGTGCATGTCACGGTTTAGGTTAGCAGTAGTTTGACTCATATCTTCAGGTGATTATAGATTTGTTGTTTGATTCGTCTTGTGATTCTGTCGTCTAAAGGTGGTACAGGCATATACCCCTCATCAAAACCCGTATAGTCTTTAAGGAGTTGCATGGAACGACAGGCTATTTTGTAGAGTTTTGCATCCTTTAATGTCTCAACGAGATGGTCTTCCTCCACATCATGTTCACGCAGTTCCCTGTCAATCTCACACAGATGACTGATGGTGAGTTGTCGTCGCAGGATGAGTTTGCGTATTTGTTTAAAGGTGGCTATCAGACGGTCGTTCTCTGAGACGTATTGTAAGCCAATGGCATCTTGGATAGACAATATAGGCTCTTCGCTTATTGGTAAATAGCAAGATATCTTATGAACATCTAGGTCAGGTGCATGATAATTCAACAGATATATTCCCCGAAGTACTATGTTACTAATATTCTCACAATGTGCATAGATGAGGATATATCTCCATTGTTCAGGGTCGGTTATCTCCATAAGGTCGTCAGTTACCCATTGCGCATCTCCTGTTATTCCTGCCTTGATGAAGTTGCGTAATAGTTGACGTGTAGGCTCTTTCATCAGTTCTATCGTATTGCTGTCAAGGATTTTACGATAAACGCAGTACGTCTTATATGCCATTTCAGAAGGAGTGGTGGAGTGGGTGATGATCGGATTGCGGATAATAGCCATACGGTTGTTCCATCCCAGGTTATTTATACACTCTTCCTCCATTTTTCCTTGAATGATGATAGCATATGCTTTCTCTACGATTTCTTTCTGAAAGAGCAATTTCTTAGGAACTTTTTCTTTCCAGTAATCCTCGTTAATAATCCAAGGCTCTAACTGCCCATAAGGGGAGAGAACTATACGTGTGCCCTTCTTGATAGCCAGTTTAAGGATGCGGTGTGCGGCATAATGCCAGCAACCGTGGATGTGAAGGATGTCAAAATAGATAGTCTGTAGTTTCTCTTTTGCACTGGTTTCAGAGTCGGTGATGATATTCTCTGACTCTAACCCCATACTATTTACCAACATGTTTACATAATTAATAACCATGTTGTCATCCTTAGGTATGAAATGAAGTATCCTCATCACAGTGCTTTTTAGTTTTTCCAGAAAACAAGTATGCGCAGCCCCATCAGTTTACCACCTTTGATGTGCTGGTCATACTGTCGTATAGCCTCAAACACACGACTTCTGTGTATAGCGACTGCGTCATATAGCCCACGTTTCACTTTCATCCATCTGCCTTGGTGCCCCTTCCCCGAGTGTCGTTCTGCTTTCTGCAGGATAGAGCAGGCATCTTCCAATTGTATATATGAAAGGCTTTTCACCTTCTCTGGTTGTTTCCTGTCCGAATAGACCATCGCAACCTCTATCGTATTGGATATTGTTTCTTTAGCGAGACTATCAATCCATTCAGTAGAGGTCGGTGGACGATGAATATCGGCAAAGACTATCCAGTCGCTATGGGCGGCTTTTGCTCCGAGATATAATGCCAGTTGCATTCTGCTTGGGTTAGGGACAGACTTAGGTAGGAAAGTGGTATGCAGCGCAGGATAATTCTCTTTCATCTCCTTGAGAATGTCTGGTGTTTTGTCTGTGGATGCGTCATCAACCACGATAACCTCAAAAGGTGTGTCACATGACAGGTTCAGGAAAACGGGCAGGTTCTGCTCAATCGCCACATCCTCGTCATGAACCACTATCACGACAGACAGTCGTATCTTTGTATTCTTCGCAGTATCGTTTGTCATTTTGGTTTTTAAATATCATCACTTGTATATCCTTGGGGAAGCCGTCGGCAATTATATTGTGATGCCATGATTTCCCCATAAGCCCCCGCTGAGCGTATTGCCAATAAATCGCCACGACGACACTCGTTAAGGTCAATTTGCTTGGCAAAGACATCAGTTGACTCGCAGATAGGTCCCACCACATCATATGACTGAGCAGGTTCTTCGCTTGTAATATTCTCTATTTTGTGATATGCTTGGTAGAGTGCTGGACGGATAAGGTCAGTAAACCCTGCATCCACAATACAAAACTGTTTTAAGGCACCCTTCTTTATATATAAGGTGCGCGTAATGAGACTGCCACATTGAGCAACTACAGCACGACCGAGTTCAAAGTGAAGTGTCTGCCCAGGTCGCAGTTTCAGTTTTTTTGCGTAAGTGTCGAAATACGCCTTGAAGTCAGGAATAGGAATACGATTAGGATGTTGGTAGTCAATACCAAGACCGCCTCCAACATTGATATGCTCCACACGGACACGATGGCGTTCCAACTCATTCTGTAGTTCGTTGACACGATTACAAAGTGCTTCAAAATCACCCATATCAAGAATCTGGCTACCAATATGGAAATGGAGCCCCACGACCTTAACATGCTCCATACCTGCCGCCTCCTCGATAACACTTAGCATGTCACGCATAGCAATACCAAACTTATTCTCGGCAAGTCCTGTTGTGATATTGGCATGAGTATGGGCTCCCACATTAGGATTTAGGCGGAAGGCGACCCGAGCCACCTTGTCTTTCTGGGAGGCAAGTTCATTGATGACCTCTAACTCGGGAATGCTCTCCACATTGAAACAGAAGATGTCGTTATCGAGTCCAAGGTTGATCTCCCAGTCACTTTTACCAACACCGGCATAAACTATTTTCGAGGCAGGGAAACCCGCCTTGAGGGAGGCTTCTATCTCGCCCCCACTCACACAGTCGGCTCCCAAGCCTGCTTGCCGGATGATACGTAGTAATTGAGGGTTCGCATTTGCCTTGACAGCATAATGTACTACAAAGCCCTCGTGTTTATTAGCCTCATCATTGATAGTCTGCAACGTCTTTCTCAACAGTTCCGTATCGTAATAGTAGAACGGTGTTTGAAACTGTTGGAATTTATCTGTTGGGAATTGTCCTTTTGTCATTGTGTTGTGTTGTGAATAACTTACTTGTTGAACAATGTGTCACTAAGGCTCTGCAAGGCACGCTTCTTGTCCTCCTCACGAATCAAGAAGGAAATATTATAGTTTGAGCCGCCATAACTAACCATACGTACTGGGATATTCTTCATGGCATCCAATGTCAGAGTCTCAAAGCCAATATTCGACCAATCGAGATCACCTACCACACAAATGATACACATATTGGTATCAACAGTCACTGTACCATATTTCTTTAACTCATCAACAATTTCCCCTAAGTGGGAGGAGTTGTCAATAGACATGGAGACACCCACCTCAGAAGTGCATACCATATCAATAGGGGTCTGGTAACTCTCAAATATCTCAAAGACTTTACGTAAGAAACCTGTGGCAAGTAACATACGGCTTGACTTAATCTTGATAGCGATGATGTTGTCCTTAGCGGCTACTGCCTTGATCTTTCCGTATTCTGTATGGTTGCTGATGGTTGTTCCCTCTGCGTCAGGATCCATGGTGTTTAATAAACGCACAGGAATGCCTGCGTATTTTGCTGGCTGCACACAGGTCGGATGGAGAATCTTGGCACCAAAATAGGCAAGTTCGGCAGCCTCTTCGAAATGCAACTGGTGAACAGGAGCCGTTTTGTCGACAACACGAGGGTCATTGTTATGCATACCATCGATGTCTGTCCATATCTGAATCTCTTCCGCATTCAAAGCGGCACCAATTAATGATGCAGTATAATCGGAACCACCACGTTGTAGGTTGTCAACCTCACCATATGCATTACGGCATATGAAACCTTGTGTGATATACACCTGTTGTCCTTCGTTCTTCTCCATGATGGCGGATAGTTTCTCACGGATATAGGCAGGGTCAGGCTCTGAGTTCTTGTCGGTACGCATGAAATCAAGGGCATTGAGCAATACTGCTTTAATACCTTGTTCTCTCATATAATTAACAACCATGTTGGTAGACATCATCTCACCCTGTGCCACAATGCTTTTCTCCTCAAAAGAGGTAAAGAGTTCTTTAGTGAAGGAACGCAGATAATTCATTTCTGTCACAATGAAGTCACGGGTGGAATTTTTCATTTCCTCAGTAGAGTATAGATCCTCGATGTGCTTCATATACTTTCTCTCCAAGGTATTAATGACCTCGTTAGCACCCTCTGGATTCTTCTTGTAGAGATAGTCAGAGATCTCAACTAAGGAATTGGTTGTTCCAGACATTGCCGACAAAACCACAAAGACTGGCTCATCAGATTTGATGACCAGTTTTGTTACCTCTTTCATGCGAGCCGGTGAACCTACCGACGTACCGCCAAACTTCATTACTTTCATATCTTCACTTTTTAACTTATTTACTTATCTTTTAGATATCTTCCCTTGAGGAATAATCTACTTTGCGAATTTCCTCAGGCTCATTCTCTTGCTCGTAAGCAGCAATCTTGTTGTAGTCGTTTGTGATTTCCTCAACATTTCCATCAATGCAGCGGTAGACAATACCAGGATAATCTTTTAGCAAAGGAATGTTATGGGTCGTCATCACTACAGCAGTACCCATCTGGGTAACTTGACGAAGCAAACTGATGATATTTGCCGCCGTCTCAGGATCAAGATTGCCTGTCGGCTCGTCAGCGATAATGATTTTTGGCTTATTGAGTATCGCACGGGCAATGGCGATACGTTGTTGTTCACCACCTGATAGTTCATGGGGGAAACGGTCTGCATAATCCTGCATTTCCACATCCTCCAAGACATCATTGATACGCTCTTCTATCTCATCTTTGTCCCTCCATCCTGTTGCTTTCAGCACAAAGGCAAGGTTATCGTGAACGGTACGGTCGCTCAATAATTGGAAGTCTTGGAAGATAATCCCCATCTGACGGCGGAGGGCAGGGATATACTTGCGCTTCAGTCCTCGTAAATCATGATTAAGAACAAAGGCATTCTCGGCCTCATCGACATCCAACTCAAAATAGAGAGTTTTCAGTAGGGTACTCTTTCCTGCTCCTACACGACCGATAATGTATATAAACTCACCCTCGTTAACATGGAAGTCTACTTCCTTGAGTACGAGGATACCATCTTTCTGATAGATGTTGGCTTTCTGATAATCTATAAGCATAACTCTTATTCCTAAAATTATAATCTTATTTCATCGTACCATTTGCCTTTGCTTCACGGCGTTTTTTATCCCAATTGGGGTCATGGCGTTTCTGTAGTTCAGTTGCCACATCCTCGATACGTAACCCTTTTTCCGTAAGGAGTACTATGAGATGATAGAGTAGATCACTTGTCTCATAAACAAGATGGTCACTCGTGCCATTGGTTGCCTCAATGACTGTTTCTAAAGCCTCTTCGCCAACCTTTTGGGCTATCTTATTCACTCCGTCATGAAATAGTTTGGTGGTATAAGATCCCTCAGGCATCAGTTCCTTTCGTTTGTTGATGAAGTCTTGTAACTCTGTCAGGAAGAGTAGGGGATTCATATCGTTGTCTTCCCCCCAACAGGTATCAGTTCCTGTATGGCAAGTAGGACCGATAGGATTCACCTTCACCAACAAAGTGTCGTTGTCGCAGTCTATCTGTATATTTACCAGATTTAGGAAATGTCCACTGGTCTCTCCCTTGGTCCATAGAGTTTGACGGGTGCGACTCCAGAATGTCACGTGCTTCGTCTCAATAGTCTTTTGGTAGGCCTCTTCGTTCATAAAGCCTAACATCAGGACATTCTTGGTCTTTGCGTCTTGGATAATAGCGGGCACAAGTCCACCCATCTTTTCAAAATCTATCTTCATAGTCTTACGTTTATTCCTTCTTTTGACAAGTATTGTTTAAGTTCTGGCACGGGTATTTCTCCAAAATGGAAGACACTGGCTGCAAGAGCAGCATCTGCATGTCCCTCGATAAAGACATCACGGAAATGCTCTTTCTTTCCGGCACCGCCACTGGCAATGATTGGAATAGAGAGATTGTCGGCAAGTTCACGCAATGCCTCATTAGCATATCCATTCTTCGTACCGTCATGGTTCATAGAGGTAAATAATATCTCACCTGCGCCACGTTCTTGTACCTCATGGGCCCACTCAAAGAGTTGTCGCTCAGTACGCTCTCGTCCTCCCTTCAAATAGCAATGCCAAAGGCTACGGGTAGATGCGCCAACGGTAATGCCGTCCTCGTCAAGGCGAGCATCAATAGCGCAGACACAAACCTGACTACCGAAACGAGTTGCTATCTGGTCTATTAGTTCTGGATTTCTGATGGCAGCGCTATTCACACTCACTTTGTCAGCACCTGCATATAAGAGACGTTCCACATCTGCTAACTCATTTATGCCTCCCCCTACTGTAAAGGGGATATTCAGAGTCTCAGCAACCTTAGTCACCATATCCGTGAAGGTCTTTCTGCCCTCATAAGAGGCTGTGATGTCAAGGAATACAAGTTCATCGGCTCCTTGTTCACTATACGCTTTTCCCAGTTCAACAGGATCACCGGCAGAGCGGAGATTGACAAAGTTCGTTCCTTTGACAGTCTCACCGTCTTTCACATCAAGACAGGGTATTATGCGTTTTGCCAATCCCATAGTTCCTTTAAGTTTATTTTTCCTTCATATATTGCTTTACCAAAGACGACAGCAGGAATACCTGCCTTGTCTAAAGCCTGTATGTCAGATATGGATGACACACCACCACTGGCTATCAAATGCAACTGGGGATATGCTGACATCACCTGGCTATATAACTCAATTGCCGGTCCTTGTAAGGTTCCGTCTTTTGATATCTCAGTGCAAAGAACATTCTTTACGCCTGCCTCAACATATTTTCGAAGAAATGGCAACAAATCCTCCGTGGAGTCCTTTTTCCATCCATTGATACTGATTTTCCCATTTCTTACATCAGCACCGAGTATCATATGCTCTGCACCGTATTTCTCCATCCATGAGATGAATAATGTGGGATTTGTCACTGCAATTGATCCAACGGTCACCATATCTGCCCCATTGGCAAATGCGATCTCAATATCCTCGTCTGTCTTAATACCCCCGCCAAAGTCTACTCGCAACTTGGTCTCTGTCGTAATACTACGGAGTACAGCACTGTTGACAATATGTTTGGATTTTGCCCCATCGAGATCGACAACATGAAGACGTTTGAAACCAATAGCCTCAAACTCGCATGCCATGAGTGCCGGTGTACCGTTATAGACGGTTTTTTGCTCGTAGTCACCTTTCGTCAGTCGAACACATTGACCGTTAATAATATCTATGGCGGGAATCAGTTCTATCATAATGCTAAGAATTCCTTAATGATTTGCTCACCAACCTTACCACTCTTCTCGGGGTGAAACTGGCAGGCATAAAAATTGTTTTTGTGCATTGCGGCTGAGTAGGGAAGGATATAATCTGCTACAGCAGCCGTGTCATCACAGAGGGGTACGTAATAACTATGTACGAAATAGACATAAGAGTTCTCCTTGAAAAGTGGTCCTCTAACTTGATAAAGACTATTCCATCCCATGCAAGGAACCTTGTCCTCATGACGATTAGGTTGGAAGCGCTTTACCACCGCATCGAAAACACCGATACAATCAACATCCCCTTCTTCTGAATGCTTACAGAGTAACTGCTGTCCCACACATATGCCAAATACGGGTTGCTTGAGGTCACGGATAACTTCATCTAATCGGCGTGCCTTCAGATATTCCATCGCACCACGCGCTTCTCCTTGTCCTGGAAATAAGACACGGTCTGCTTTTTGTAATAGTTCGGTTTCATCAGTCAACAACGGCTCAACACCCAGTCTTCGGAGGGCATTGACTACAGAGTAGATGTTTCCTGCGTTATATTTTACGATGGCTACGTCCATTAACTGAAGATAATCGTTTTGTTTTTGTAAGTCAATATTTTGCGCTGGATATGCTTGGATACGGCATGAGACAAAACAATTTTCTCTAAGTCTTTACCTTTAAGCACCAGACTTTCTGGCGTGTCCTTATGGGTAATACGTGTTACATCCTGCTCAATGATAGGACCAGCATCAAGTTCCGCTGTCACATAGTGACTTGTGGCACCAATTATTTTCACGCCACGTTCCCAAGCCTGATGGTAGGGCTTTGCCCCGACGAAGGCAGGTAGGAAAGAGTGGTGGATGTTAATAATGTGATTAGGATAGGCAGCGATCATGTCGTCGCTGATAATCTGCATATAACGAGCGAGTACAATGAATGTCACCTCATTTTTTCTCAGCAGTTCCATTTCTGCCGCCTCAACTTCTTCCTTGTTAGAGTGGTCTTTCTTAATACTATAGACATAATAGGGAATATTGAACTGCTCAGCGACATAACGAAGATCCTCATGGTTGCTGACAATACATGGAATATCAATTTCCCATTCACCTGCTTTCCAGCGTGCCAACAAGTCGTAAAGGCAATGACTCATTTTTGAGACGAAAATCGCCATACGAGGGCGTTTGTCACTGAAATATAACTTGCATGTCATCTGATAACGCTGAGCATATAGTGTGTTAATATACTCTTGAATCTTCTCGCGTGGAATAAGGAAACTCTCCAGTTCCCATTCGATACGCATAAAGAACATGCCATCTTGTTTGTCTACGTATTGGTCAAGGTAGACAATATTCCCTTGATTATCAGTGATAAAGCGAGTTACTTCCGAAATGATACCCTGTTGGTCGGGACAGTGCAGAAGCAATATTGCTGTTGGTTTCTTCATCGTCTTTATTTAGTCTTATATTAATTTTGATGTGCAAAA
>FLNX01000822.1_pt1 | contig 21309 bp, 17 predicted proteins | sample 1140341 | NCBI WGS metagenome assembly FLNX01 (sample SAMEA3878208, study PRJEB12797) | bioreactor metagenome | biome: Moose rumen | place: Sweden | collected 2011-10
CCCTTAATCACGTCCATAATGGCAAACATTGCGGTCTCAGAGTCACTTTTCTTGAAAAATGTGCTTATCTCTGACAGAAATTTTGTAACTTTGTGCACTGGCATTGGGATATTGAGTCTTTTTGTTTTGCACCATAAAGGTACTCAATTCTTGCGACATATGCAAGATTCCAATGCCTTTTTTGCATCTATATATTCACTTTTTTATTAACATCCGAAACTTCAAATACTAATTTTAATGTTTTCATAATAAATTTGGTAAATGTGGCGCAAAATTACAAAAAAAAGATGTAAATTTGCACCAAATTTGTGTAAAAAATGGAAAATAAAGAAAAAAAAACACCAAATCCATTCGTTTCGGCATTGCCGCTATTGACACTTGTCTCGCTCATTGTGCTGGTTCTGGTATATATGCCAGATGATGCCTTGAGTGGTGCCAGTCAGTTGGCATTATTATTTGCTAGTACCGTCTGTGTGGGTATCTCTATGATTGTTTATAAGGAACCGTGGTCATCATTTGAGATGTCTATTCAGGCAACCGTGGGTGATGCTGCCGTTTCTGTCCTTATTCTGCTCATGATAGGTATGATGTCAAGTACATGGATGATAAGCGGTGTAGTCCCGACCTTGATATATTACGGCGTGCAGATAATGTCTCCTGCAGTCTTCCTGCCGTGTGCCTGCATCATCTCTTCCCTCATCTCTGTTATGACGGGAACCTCATGGACAACCATCGCTACCATTGGTATTGCCCTTCTTGGTATTGGCGAAGCTCTTGGCGTACCGTCTGCTCTCAGCGCGGGTGCCATAATATCTGGCGCTTATTTCGGGGATAAGATGTCACCAATGTCTGACACCACGGTTTTGGCATCTTCTATGGCGAAGGCGGAGTTGTTCTCACATATCCGATATATGATGTACACAACTGTGCCCAGCATCACTATTTCCCTGCTGCTGTATCTTTTCATAGGATTTCAGTTTGGCGGAAAGGACGTAGAGATTTCGCAATATACCACCGCTCTTGACGGTACTTTCAATATATCATTGTGGACGATGTTGGTGCCTGTATTTACGGGATTCCTTATCTACAAAAAGGTACCGTCTCTTGTTACGCTTGTCTTATCATCTCTGTCAGCATGCCTCTGCGCTTTGTTTCTTCAGCCGGAAGTGGTGTCTGGTATAGCTGGCGAGAGCGCAATCACAACAACAGGTCTTATGCAGGGAATTATGAAGGTATGCTACACCTCGACTCATGTAGATACAGGATACGAATCAATAAATAGCCTCGTTGCTACACGTGGTATGGCTGGCATGCTCGATACTATATGGCTCATATTGTGTGCCTTCTGTTTTGGTGCCTGCATGGTAGTCAGCAGAATGCTCGAAAGTCTGACAGGTGTGTTGCTGCGTGCCGTTCACAATACCCTCAGCCTCGTCGCTTCTACTGTTTGCTCTGGCGTACTGCTGAATATGATAATGGGTGACCAGTTCCTCTCTATCATCATGAATGCCTCCATTTTCCGTAAGGAATACGAGAAGCGTGGCTATCGTCCGGAACTGCTCAGCCGTAGTACGGAAGACTCCTCTACTGTGACATCTGTGCTCGTACCTTGGACAGCATGCGGTATGACACAAAGTACGGTGTTGGGTATTCCGACAATCGTATATCTGCCATTCTGTTTTTTCAATCTCATAAGTCCTATTATGAGTTGTACGGTGGCAGCATTGGGCTTCGTTCCTACTCCAAAACAACAAAAAGAGGAATAGAATTTCCTGCCTTTTTGCATAAATGAAATTTTTTTTATATATTTGCACCCCAAAAGAGGTGAGAGGTTAGAGGTGAGAGGTTAGAGATGTAATTTTCAATATTAAAAATATGACAGAACAGATACAGAAACTGACAGAAACAGCCGTAAAGGCTATAAAAGACAAGAAAGGTCGTGGAATTAGTGTCATCGACATGCAGGGTATGGATGGTGTGATTTGCCAGGCCTTTGTAATATGCCAGGGTGGCTCTCCATCCCAGATATCAGCCATTGCCGACAATGTGGAAGAGGTGATGCGTAAGGAACTGGGTGAAAAACCGCTAAAAATCGCAGGTATGGAGAATTGCTACTGGGTGGCAATGGATTATGTTGACATTATAGTTCATATTTTCCTACCAGAGGCACACGAGTTCTATGACATAGAGTCCCTGTGGCAGGATGCAACAGTAACAGAAATTCCCGACGAAGAGTAACTCTTAACTTTTAACTCTTAACTCTTAATTCTTAATTCTTAACTCTTAATTCTTAACTCTTAACTATAATAAATGCCTTCAAATGCTTCAATGAGTGGTAAACGGCCACCAAAGATGCCAAAGTTCAACATGAGTTGGATATATCTGGTTATCATCATAACCCTTGGCGTCATATTTTTTACTGATGGAGATAAGTCGATAGGCCAGAGTGCCGTTCGTCGTGCATCATATTCTAATTTCAAGGCATATGTCGATCGTGGCTATGCCAAGAGCGTCGTTGTCAACAAACAGGAATCAAAACTCCGTATGTATGTGCGTTCCGAGAATGTCCGCGATTTGTTCCATCAGGGCAAGGACCAGACGGGAGATGCGCCATATGTGGAGGTTTTCTATGGTAGTGTTGACCAGGTTGAGGCCTTCTTGGATGCTGAGCGTGCAAAGGGTAAGTTCAAAGGAGAACTGGTATATGAAGACCCTTCCCGTAATGGCATTCTCGACTTCCTAATCAGTCTTGCTCCGTGGGTGCTGTTTATCTTCATATGGTTCTTCCTGATGAATCGTTTCAGCGGTGGCGGCGGTGGCAGCGGCATAGGAGGTATCTTCTCCGTAGGTCGCTCCAAGGCACAGATGATAGAGAAGGGGAATACCCTCGGTATCACCTTCAAGGATGTCGCTGGTCAGGCAGGAGCGAAGCAGGAGGTACAGGAGATTGTTGACTTCCTCAAACAACCACAGAAATATACCGAACTGGGTGGTAAGATACCAAAGGGAGCCCTCTTGGTAGGTCCTCCAGGAACTGGTAAGACATTGCTGGCAAAGGCTGTGGCAGGAGAGGCTGGCGTACCATTCCTCTCAATGTCTGGTTCTGATTTCGTAGAGATGTTCGTTGGTGTCGGAGCTTCTCGTGTGCGTGATACGTTTGCTCAGGCAAAGGCAAAGGCTCCAAGTATCATCTTTATCGATGAAATCGATGCTATCGGTCGCGCAAGAAGCAAGAATCCAGGCTATGGTGGCAACGACGAACGTGAGAATACCCTGAATGCCCTGCTCACAGAGATGGATGGTTTTGGCACTAACTCTGGTGTCATCATCATGGCAGCTACCAATCGTGTTGATATGCTCGATAAGGCTTTGCTGCGTGCTGGTCGTTTCGATCGTGAGATACATGTGGACCTCCCAGACCTGACGGAGAGAAAGGAGATTTTCCAGGTACATCTGCGTCCTATAAAGGTTGACGAAAACCTCGATATAGACCTCTTGGCTCGTCAGACTCCAGGTTTCTCTGGTGCTGATATCGCAAATGTATGTAACGAGGCAGCCCTGATAGCAGCTCGTCATAACTCAAAACTTGTTGGCAAACAAGACTTCCTCGATGCTGTAGACCGTATCATCGGTGGCTTGGAGAAGAAGACAAAGGTGATGACGAATGAAGAAAAACGTGCTGTTGCCCTTCATGAGGCAGGACATGCTACCATATCTTGGTTCTGTCAGTATGCTAATCCGTTGGTAAAGGTGAGTATCGTGCCTCGTGGCAGAGCCCTCGGCGCTGCCTGGTATCTGCCAGAAGAGCGTCAGCTGACCACTAGGGAACAGCTGCTCGACGAGATGTGCTCACTCCTTGGCGGACGTGCCGCAGAAGAACTCTTCACAGGACATATCTCAACAGGTGCCATGAACGACCTCGAACGTTCTACGAAAATGGCACAGAGCATGATAGCGATTTATGGTATGAGTGATATCCTGCCAAATATCTGCTATTATGACAATAACGACTATTCATTCACAAAACCATATTCAGAAGAAACAGCAAAGGTCATCGATTCCGAAGTGCTGAAGATGGTCAATGAGCAGTATGCCCGTGCAAAGGAACTCCTGGAGGAACATCGTGAGGGACATAATGAACTGGCAGAACTTCTGATGCAGCGTGAGGTGATATTTGCAGAAGATGTGGAACGCATCTTTGGCAAGCGCCCATGGGCTTCTCGTGCAGAGGAGATTATCAACCAAAACGAAAACCAAAACGAAAACCAAAACGAAAATCAAAACGAAAATAATCAGGTCTAACTATGTCTAACTTCATAACTAGAACCATAACAGGAGTACTCTTTGTACTCGTTATCCTGACCTGCTTCCTTCGTCCTACGTCGATGGCATTCCTCTTTGCCCTCGTCACAGGTCTTACGGTATGGGAGTTTACAGGTTTGGTAAATCAGCGCCAAGATGTCAATGTCAACCGTTTTATATGCACAGCGGCAGGAGTGTTCCTGTTCATCGCAATGGTTGGCTTCTGTAGTGGTATGACGCCATCATCGGTATTTATTCCTTATCTGCTGACGGTGATATATCTGTTCTGCAGCGGGTTGTTCACACGCAATCCTGACCCCATTCACGATTGGGCCTATGCCATGATGTCGCAGATGTATATCGCTTTGCCATTCTCGTGTCTTGCCATCCTCGCTTTCAGGGGATATGCCGATACTGGTCTGACGATGTATAATATGCTGTTACCTGTAAGCATCTTCATCTTCCTTTGGATGAACGATACTGGTGCCTATTGCACAGGCACTCTCTTGGGACGTCATAAGCTCTTCCCTCGTGTCAGTCCTGGCAAGTCGTGGGAAGGCTCTGTAGGTGGTGCTGTGATAGTGCTGCTGGTAGCTTTCCTCATATCATATATTGATGAAAATGCCCTCCTCGATTCCTTGGGTGCAATGCCTACGGGACTCAGTACTGTTGAGTGGATGGGCCTCGGACTTACTGTCGTTGTTTTCGGAACCCTTGGAGACCTTGTAGAGTCACTCTTCAAACGTACCCTGGGCATCAAGGATAGCGGAAATATCCTGCCTGGGCACGGAGGAATGCTCGACCGCTTCGACTCTTCCCTGATGGCAATACCGGCAGCGGTGGTTTACATATATACCTTGACGGTGGTGTGATGTAACGGTTAATGGTTAAAGGTTATCGTTGAAAAAAATACTTACATGAAAAAGATTCTCTTTACTCTAAGTCTTATTATCATGTCTTCTGTGCCTTCTGTTGCACAGTATCCTATTAATCCAGTGCCCTTTACATCTGTAAAGGTGAGTGATTCCTTCTGGTCGCCTCGTCTGAAGGCTTCCCGTGATGTTACTGTTCCTCTGGCTTTCGATAAGTGTGAGGAGACAGGACGCTACACCAATTTTACTAATGCCGCTAAGTGTATGGCAAATCCGGCACAGGAATATCCTGATACAGGCTGGACCTTCACTTTCGACGATACAGACCCTTATAAGACCATCGAGGGCGCAAGCTATCTGCTGCAGACCTATCCGAAGGCTCTCTATCATGGACGACCTCTTGATAAGTATGTGGATAGCGTCATCGCTGTCATAGCAAGTGGTCAGGAACCTGACGGATATCTCTATACCCCACGTACCAAGTCACCTCATAAAACGCATTCATGGGCAGGCGATAAGCGCTGGGAGAAGGTAGAGGTGTTGTCACATGAGTTCTACAACCTCGGACACCTCCTTGAGGCTGCCTGTGCACACTATCAGGCAACAGGAAAGCGCAACCTCCTCGATGTCGCAATAAAATATGCTGATTGTGTCTGCCGTGAGGTGGGTCCTGCAGAGAATCAGGCACATGTGGTGCCAGGTCATCAGATAGCAGAGATGGGACTCTGTAAACTCTATGTCCTCACTAAAGACAAGAAGTATCTTGATCAGGCAAAATATTTCCTCGATATGCGTGGAAAGACACAGCGTCGCGATGCTTATTCACAGGCCCACAAGCCTGTTATCGAGCAAGATGAGGCAGTAGGTCATGCTGTTCGTGCTGGGTATATGTATAGCGGTATGGCAGATGTGGCAGCCCTGACAGGTGATACTGCATATATCAAAGCCATCGACCGCATATGGCAGAATATCGTCGAAAAGAAATATTATATCACAGGTGGAGTGGGGGCACGCCATGAGGGCGAAGCCTTTGGCGCAAACTATGAGCTTCCTAATGCCTCTGCCTATTGCGAGACATGTGCACAGATAGCTAATGTCTATACCAACTACCGCCTGTTCCTGCTTCATGGTGAGAGCAAATACTATGATGTCCTCGAACGCTCACTCTATAATGGCGTTCTCTCTGGTGTTTCTATTCAGGGTGATGGATTCTTCTATCCTAACCCTCTCTCCTGTACTGCGGAGCAGCAGTATGCTCGCAAGCCTTGGTTCGGATGTGCTTGCTGCCCAAGTAATATCTGCCGCTTTATACCATCAGTACCAGGCTATGTATATGCAGTGAAGGATAATGCCGTTTTCGTAAATCTCTTCATGGGAAATACCGCTACTTTGAAGGTGGGAGGAAAGAATATCACCCTCAAACAGGAGACAGCCTATCCGCAGAACGGCGACGTGAAGCTGACGATGGAGAAGGGTAGTGGAGAGTTCACCATCAAGATTCGTATTCCTGGTTGGGTACGTGATGAGGTGGTGCCAAGCGACCTCTATTCATACGTCGATGGCAAGAAACTCAACTACACCATCAAGGTAAATGGTCAATTGTCACCTGTCACCTCTCAACTATCACCTGAAGGCTACGCTGTCATCGACCGCAAGTGGAAGAAGGGTGATGTCATAGTCATCCATTTCGATATGGAACCACGTCTGGTAAAGGCTAATGACAAGGTTGAGGCTGACCGCAACCGCCTTGCAGTAGAGCGTGGACCACTGGTATATTGCGCTGAATGGCCAGACAATAGCGCTGATGTGTCAACATATCTTCTCAATGCCCGTCCGCAGTTGGCAATGGGACAGAAAATCACTATTGTCCCAGGACATGATGTGCAGAGCATCGTAACAGATGCACAGGTGCTCTCTATTGGTGACGATGGAAAGTTGAAGACGGCTGACAGTAAACTCACCCTCATACCATATTATGCATGGGATCATCGTGGTCAGAAGGGCGGTATGGACGTATGGCTGCCAGCAGCAGTACAGGCAGCATCGGCAACCCATGTAACAACGTCAAAACAGAAAGATAACGGATTCTTTAAATGATTAACGTAGAAGGTATAACAAAGAGCTTCGGCTCGATACAAGTACTGAAGGGTATCGACCTCCATATCTCCAAAGGAGAGGTTGTCAGCATAGTGGGCCCCTCTGGAGCAGGCAAGACAACGCTGCTGCAGATAATGGGCACCCTCGACAAAGCAGACAGCGGTAAAGTCGTCATCAATGGCGTTGAGACCACTTCCCTTTCGAAAAATAAGCTGGCAGACTTCCGTAATAGCAATATCGGATTCGTCTTTCAGTTCCATCAGCTGCTGCCAGAGTTTACGGCAGAGGAGAATATCCTCCTGCCATCACTCATAGCAGGCGTTAAGCGTAGCGAAGCAGAAGCACGTTGTGCTGAACTTCTGAAGTTCCTCGGCATGAGCGACAGGGCAAACCATAAGCCAGCACACCTTTCAGGTGGTGAGAAACAACGCATAGCCGTTGCCAGAGCCCTCATCAATAATCCGGCAGTAGTATTTGCCGACGAGCCATCAGGCTCCCTCGACTCAGCAAATAAGGCAGAGCTCCATCAGCTCTTCTTCGACCTGCGTGATAAGTACGGACAGACCTTCGTCATCGTAACCCACGATGAGGAACTCTCAAAGATTACCGATCGTACCATACATCTTCGTGATGGCATTATAGAACAAGAGGGAATGGTTAGCGGTTAGTGATTAGTGTAGAGTTGAGAGTTTAAAGTTTATAGTCAGTGGTAAGTTTATAGTTGAGAGTGAATTGAGAGTTTTTTTTTCTGCGAAGCAGGGTTTTTCTTTTGAGAGTTTGAAACCACGAAGTGGATGTGAAAAGTGATGTGGAGTTGACGTAAGAGTTTACTCTTAAAGACAAAAATATAACACTTTGCACAAGAGCTCTAAAGAGCTTCAAGACCGAGAAAGGGTTTTCTTGGTTTTTGTTAAAAAATATCTGTGGTATCTGTGATTTCTGTGTGAAATATAAAAAATAATAAAGTGGAAAAATTACAATTGGGACGGATGAACCGCTTGACAGCGGCGTGGAAGGTTGATTTTGGAATGTACCTCAAGGCAGAAGGATATGAAGAAAAAATACTCCTTCCCAAGCGTTATGTGCCAACCTTCCTCGAAGTAGGTGATGAGATAGAAGTATTCCTCTATCTCGACAATGAGGAACGCCTCATAGCCACTACCCAGACCCCTAAAGTACAGGTAGGAGAATTCGCCACTCTCGAATGCGTCGATGTCAACAAATATGGAGCCTTTCTCGATTGGGGACTTATGAAACAGCTCTTCTGTCCCTTCCGCGAGCAGAAGCAACGCATGGAGGTAGGAAAGAAATACCTCATCTATTGCCTTGTCGATGAACAGTCCTATCGCATTATGGCATCTTCAAAAATAGAGAGATGGCGCAAACCTGAAGATGCCCGTCGTATGGTAAGCAATTTCTCCGATACCCTCTTACGCTATCTCCAGACCCAGGGTGGCCGTTGCCATCTCAGCGACAAGAGCAGTCCCGAAGATATCGAGGCACAGTTTGGCGTCTCCAAACGCATCTATAAACAAGCCATCGGAGACCTCTACAAACGCCGTCTCATCACCATCTCCGACACAGGCATAGAACTGGTGGACTGAAAAAAAATGATATTTTCTCTTAGCGTCGCTTATTTGTTGCTTGATTTGCAACATTTTTTTATTTGATTCTAACCTGTTCTTGAAATGTGGACGTACACAGTGTTTTTCTCCTAAAAAAAAAGTTCAAAAAAATTTGCAATATTAGAAAAAGTTTGTACATTTGCACTTGACTCTAGTTAGCCTGCAAGGGCATTGGGGTCAATTTTACTGGTAAAAAGGACGTTTACGAACGTTATCTTCGTCGCGTGAATCTCGCAAATTCCATTTGACAAGAAGATATCGCAACCGTGACGTCTGCGTTGGGTGTATTGTGCCCGTATACCTTATTAATTATATAAGGCATGCTGTCTTTACAATACTTAACGACGTGGGCTAACTCGAGTTGCTTATCCTTGTCAAGGCAATGCGAGAGCCCACGCGAGGGATAAGCGAAAAGTAGAGAACTCCCACGTCTTTCGCGTTTATATTAAGAAAAGTAATAGACGCAACCACCTAAACAATACGAACCTGCCGAATTTTGGGAGTCAGGAAGCAAAAAAAGAATTTCTAATTTATGTCTGAATTACGAAACTCTGGCTCTGTTATTGGGTATGTAATTAATGGTCTGTTGACTATTAGTGGAGGTTTTTTCATCTACCAGATTATAGTAAATTCTGACTGGACGTTTGCTCCGGAATGGAATATGTTCAAATCTGGACTTTTGGGTACCATCTGCGTTATTATCGGTTTTATTCTTGCCATGGCATTGTGGGGTAAGGGAGGACATTGGTCTTCTACACCTGTGATAGAAAAACGTGACAGTTTTACAGGCAGAGTCATAGAGCGCAAGGAGGATTTTGATATAACAGAGCAGTTGTTTGCTAAGGTCCTCATTCCATTGTTGGGGCATTTCGTTATTGAGCCATTGATTTATGGTGCTTTGATATATTACCCCATTACTTGTGTCATCTGGCTTGTAGGTTCTATCTTCCCTTATCTACTTTCGCTACTTATCCTCGGCATCGTCATTGCAGCATGGCTTTTTAGTAACAATATGGCGGAGAATAATATAGTCGTATATTCGATAATAGTTGTTTTTCTGTCTGTAGGTTTCAGCTTTGGTGCATATTACATACATCAAGGGGGAGCATTTTCATACAATGAGCCTTCTACAGATATACAAGTTAAGAACTCCTCTGTACCTGATGATGAAGAGGGCTTTGAAGATGCAGATATTGACGAAAGCGAATTTGAATAAGAAACATTAAGCCTTTAGATGATGTTCTTCTCACTCATAAGTACTGCAATCTCAAGTGTTCTCTATGGCATCATAATGACTGCTATTATCATGGCTATACTGTATGTTGTGTTAAGGTCTATAAATGACGGCATTGTACGCACGATACCTTTCTTCGCAACGGGAGTAGTACTCGCGATCTTGCTTGTAATACAGAGTTCACTTATGGTGGGTGCCATACAGGCAAAAGGGACGGTGGCGGCAGCCCAAATATATTTAAGTCAGATTTTGGAGGACTATTCAGGCACAGTTGGAGCACAAGATAGTCAGGAGGTTTTTGATAAGGTAACTGAACAGTTCCCACTTATAGGAACATTCATCGGTTATACAGACTTCTCTGGACATGAAATCTCCGAGTTGCCGGACGTGATGACTGATACTATTAATGAGTACTTTACATCTTTTATATGGCATAGAGTATTGTGGATAATGGGATTTGTTGTCGTAGGCTGTCTGATACCAATGCTCTTTGATCAACGTTCTACCACACCCCGTAAGCGTACTCGGGTGAAACACACCTATCATAACAAATATGACGATTTCTAAAAACATTTAATTTATATAAAACTATGGCAAACCATCTAATTGTAGGCTTAGGAGGCACGGGAGGTTCTATTATCTGTGCACTGAGAAAAAGAATTTATGAAGAATTTCGTGCGTTAGACCCTAATGGCAACGCCAACGTTGAATATCTGTATGTTGACTCCAGTGTTACAGACCTGAATAACGAGGAGGATTGGCAGACCCTTGGTGTGTCAGTTCAATTGAAGCCCTCTCAGCGTCTGTCTATAAATGGCATTGGGGCCGGAGTGCTAGATAATCTGGAGAATTTCCCTGGTATCAATTCCTTCATTAACAGAAAGGACCAGACGATGCTTCGTGAAGGTATCGGGGCTATTATCAACGAGGGCATCGGTGGACAGCGCAGACGTTTTGGCCGTATGCTGATAGCAAACAATATGTGCGGTCTGCCGCAAAATACCTTCGTAGGGCAGGTACATTCACGTGTAAGGGAACTGAAGAGAAAGGAAGACGTAGAAGACGTGACCTTCCACATTTGTGCTGGACTGGGAGGCGGAACAGGTTCTGGCTCGATAATCGATGCTATAACGCAGATTCGCAATGAATTCCAGAGAACAGGTGACAACAGCAGGAACTTCCAGATAAAATTGTATCTCTATGTTCCAGAGAAAATAATACAGATACCAGGCGGCGAGGATAGCAATCGCTATTATCAGCCTAATGGTTATGCAGCACTCATGGAGCTTAATGCAATGTCTGTAAAGAAGTACTTTCCCACTGACGTAAGAGGCAACAAGGATGATGACGGCAATGTACGCAGACTGCTGAAGGGGCAGGATGCTTTCGATATGGCATACCTCTTTACGAACGTCAATGAAGCAGGTAAGGAGGTAAACCTGCACAGGGTGCTGCCAGGCATAGTAGGCGATTTCCTATTCCAAAAGATTGTGGCAACCTCTATGAGTGATGGCGGAAAGATGGCTCGCTTGGAGACAAATGAAAATAATGGTCTTTTGCCCGAAGAGAACGAAGCGGGAGAAGCCGTGCACAGTCGCAAGTTTATGACCTTCGGTGTAAAGCGTATAGAATATCCCGAGACAGAGGTCGTAGAGTATGGTGCATACCATTTTGCTCGTCAGTCATCATTGCAAATGCTTTATGGTGTGTGGGATGATGCCCGTGGCTTTCTTGAGGAGTGCACAGAAGATATGGTTGGAAAGTCATTCAAGCAGGATGTAATGAAGCCCAATGTATTGGAGGACAACCTGTTGAGTGATGCGTACATAATGTTAAGCAAGCCTTTGCCGTCAATAGAGAAGAATGTCTCAAATTGGAAGCCTATTGTACAAGGATGGGAATTCTATACTGACCGCTATAAGCAGGATGTCCAAAGCGAAAACAAAAAGGAAGAATGGCTTGAGGAGTTTAATCAGCTATGCGAGAAGTTCTACTCCTCAATGTATAGGGGGGCTGGTGTAAAGAAGTTCTACAAAGACTATGAAGGGGAACTCTCGGGCTTTGCTGAGGAGATATGCCGTAAGATAGAGAATAACCTATTTTCAAAGTGGAGAAATGGTGAAATGTCAATCATCGAGGTGCATAAATATATTTCGGTGCTCATACAGACATGCGATGAACGTATCAGCGACTTCAACAGTAAGATAGGTAAGCGCACTGCGTATCTTAATGAAGATTTGGCGGCACAAGTAAAAGATATTCGTTTTGATTGGAACAATATTGGTTGGTTGAAGGATGCGATAACGAATGCCTCAGCCAAGACCTTTGGACGGTTTGTTGATGCTAAGAGAGAACAACTAACATTGCAAACTCAGATTGAGGGATATAACTATGCGATAAAACTTCTGACAGAGGTTAAAACTATGCTGACGTTGCTTAACCTCAATAGTGTAGAGCCATTCACGAAAACCCTGTCAGAATATGCTGCAACGATGAAGTCCCTCGCAGAGGAAAAATGTAAACTTAGTGATGCAGAGGAGCAGAACCTGCAGGGCGAGGTCGTTAAGGAGTATGACCCGAAGTTTGTGAGAAATACAGTCGTAGGTTTTCTCAAAAACAGACAGACACAGAATGATTACGCCACGGCATTGAGAAACAGAATCATTGAGGCAGTGGGATCATCGGAGGTCACCTTCTCATTATTAAATAAGAAGGTCAATGCAGGCATGCTACGTGTCGTTACTATCAAGGAGTGCATAAATAATGCGCGAAAGGACATGGAGGATTACTCTGTGAAGAATCCTAATCAGCGTCTCGTTAAGGTTAATATTCTTGACAAACTACGTAATACAGAGTGTAGTACGCCAGAGAAGATGGCACGATTCACAAAGTCTATATACGATGCAGCGCAGAGCTATCTCACATTCAATGGTTCAGAAGAGAGACAAGGCAGCCCTGAGACTGCAGCAAACCATCAGAAGATGATACAACTGTCGTTGCCTATCTATGAAGAGAACGATGAGTTCCGCAATGAATTTATACAGGCGTTCGGAAGTAGCGGCAACATACCATTTGATGTAGACAATGACGTTTCAGTTAACTTCAAGAGCAACCAGATAGTTGTCGTTACAGCACACAGCGGTTTCCCACTAAGGTATATTGATAACCTGCGAGTTCTGAAGGAGAAGTATGATATATTGGTACGCAGTGATGTAAATAAGATGGTTGTACACACAGAAAGCTTTAAGGACCCACTGCCATCACTCTATAGCAAGGACAAGAAAGAAGCTGAAAAAGAATTACTACCCGTAATATTGCTCGCCTATACCCTTGAAGGCATCATCGTGAGAAGGAAAGACGAAGACGGCAACGAATTCATGGCCTTTGCAGGTGAGAAGAATAAGATGGGTAAGGTTAGCCGCTGGATTGAGGTAGGCAGTAACATTGAAGAAACACTGAATGAGTTGTGCAAACTACCAAGATCAGGTGACGCAAAACTACTGAAAGATATCATCAGAGCAGAGTTGAATACGAATTATCGTAATAATGACAAAAAGAAAGAACTGATGATAAAGATGGGTGAGACTCTTGAAAATGTTATCTTACCTATCGCAGGCAGCGAGACAAGCAAATTCTATCAGAAGTTTAACGCTGCTGGAGAAAAACTATGTGATAACGATTTGAACTTATAACATTTAATACAAATTACAACTATGGCTAAGAAAGCTGGAATTTGCAGAAATATTGACTGCGACAATTACAAACAAGTTATAGAGGTTGAGGCGGGTGAAGAATTCGAATGTCCCCTCTGCCATCAACCCCTTGAGGATGCCGGCTCTGGGGGCTCTAAGGGAGGAAAGAAAAAAGGAGGTCAGGGCGTTGGTCCTAACCTCAAACTCATCGGCATTATCATAGCAGCCCTATTACTGTTGGGTGGTATCGGCTTCGGAGTTTATACTCTAATTAACAAACTGAGTGGTGATTCTAAACCGACAGTAATAAAACTGGCGAAGAGTAAGCTGCAAATGAAAGTCGGTGAAACAATAGTACTCACTCCCAAGGTAGAGCCAGAGGGTGCGAAGGCAACCTTCAACTTTAAACCCAGCAAGTCATCCAAGGGCTTGGTAAAGATAACTGCTGGCGGCGAGGTTACAGCTCTGAAGAAGGGTGAGGCCGTGATACGCATAAAGTGCGAGGAAAATCCCGACATCAGTAAGATATGTAAGATAACTATTGTAGAAGACACGGTGAAACAAGAAGACGGCCCTATCCCTATCCAAAAGATTACGTTAGCCAATCCATCAGTAATGATGACCGTAGGGCAGAGTGTCGAAGTATCTCTCTCCGTAGAACCAGAAAACTTCACCGAGCAGATACTTATCTCTTCATCTGATGAAAGCGTAGCAGAGTTCGTGATTGATGAGGGTAAGATTGTTGCCAAGAAAGCTGGCACGGCTGTCATTACTCTCAAAGGTGAGAAGTCTGGCATTACAGCAAGTGTAAACGTAATCGTAAATGCCAAACAAGCAACTTATGATGGTGGAGAGAAAAAGCAGGTGAACACAACGAAGCCTACCCGGGACGGCTATGGCACTGCCAAACTTAGCTATGGCAACTATAAGGGTGAACTCAAAAATGGTAAGCCCCATGGTCACGGCACTATAACCTTTACTACTACTCGTCGCATCGTCAGTTCACAGGACTATGTCGCTCATCCAGGTGACAGATATGAGGGTGAGTGGCGCAATGGCGTTATAGCAGGTGGTTTGGGATATTGGTATCATGACGGAGAAACCACAGGTATAAGACCATAATGAGTAGCGCAAGGTGTAAGATATTACTGATATTTGTGTTGGTGGTGACGAAGGTCGCTGCCACACAATTTCGTACCCAGAGGCTAAGTGATATATCAAGAGCAATTGGCATAGTGACTACTGACTCTACTGATTTTCACACCCTCACGGACAGCACCTTCTCCTACAAAGAGAAAAAGCTGCATATCAAAGCTGATGAATACGGAGAGATAACACATATTGGCTATAAATTGTTTAACGACTCAATCGTGATTCTACAAAAGGAGAATATTCCTATATATGACTTCGTAGAGCGTTATCTGCTAGAGCTCGATTTGATGCTTGACGGCAGGAAACCATTGGAACGATTGAAGTGGGACAGAGTGACTCTCGTGAAAGGTTCTGTGGAGATGCTGAGCAAAATAAATGCGAACACTCCTGTAAGCATAGAGGAGATTCCCCGCCGGATGTTTCGCCTGACGTGGATCGTTGATGAAAAAGATGTGATATTGACATTCCCTTCTGACTGTCAGCTGATAAGAGGTGCAGACATTGTTGAACTGGAAAATATGGCAGAGACGGACATCCCAAAAATAATGCCACTGACAAGGGATGAGATAATAGAGGACTGGTCGGCATTTCAATCACAACAGTCCCAGGAATTATATGTGATAGAAGGAGGCTATTTCATCAGTGAGTTGGTGCGTGGTGATGTTTTTCTGAAGAAAAGGAATGGTGAGTTGGAGCTCTTGTGTGACAGAAACAATCCCACAAATAGCGTAAGCAATATAATGGTTACAGGAATGTTTGAGCGAATAATCCCTATGACTATGCAGCTGAAGAAATACGGTCGTATTACCGATTCGTTAGATGTGTCATTGCAACAATTTATCACTTTCTGCAAAAAGGATGGTTGTAAGATGTACTACGGGATAGAGAAGATGAACGCAGAGGAAGTTATAGGCTCTATCTTTGCCTATAATGAGAAATTGGGATACAACCACATCCTGTATATAGAGTTTCCTTTGGAGATACTATGTAGAAAAGAAAAGACATGCCGTTCAACTGCTAACATGTATATACCATTGCAAAACATGAAAGAAGAGTTTTTTTATCAATTCAAACGTAAGGAAGCAAAATGAAAATAATAAGGATTATAGCAATAGCTATTCTCATCATCTGTAGCCCGATGTTACTTATGGCAGATAATCAGGAGGTGGGCAAACAGATACGCGACATTATGGTCAGCAACCAGTATTTGTATGGCGAGCACACCGCTGCTACTGAAAAAGAGGCAAAGGAAGTGGCAGAGGAGATGCTTGAAAAGAATATAAAGGAATGGGTAGCTACGAAGAAGAAACTTCGCGAAAGCCAAAATCTTGTGGTAAATAACAAACAAGCCCTGCAAACATCGCTGTCGATGTCAAGAGGAAATATGATTAGAGTCTTCATTTATGTGAAGAAAACTGACATCATAGCAGGTAACAATACCAAGGTGATACGTCAGACACCTAGTGTGCCCTCTGTTACAGTAGAACCGGTCAAGAGTGTTGATTCTGGAACAAAGGTGCAGAAGACATATCCGGAGGTTGTTACCAAATTAGCTTCATACTCAGATTACAAGCCTATGGCAGAAAAGATAATGCAGTATAAGGAGCAAGGCAAGATAACGCGCTATGCCAGATACGCATCTTTGGACAAGCCCGATCTGTATTACCTCGCTGTTTACAACACAGCTGGTAAGGTAGTAGCAATATTGACACCGGGCCCTACTCGCTATAATGTTAAGACGGGCGAGATAGACAAGGTGACAAACTATAGTGGCTGTGGCGCCATAGGTTTTATTCCAAGCAAATAAATTAATACAAATACAACAATGAATATGAAAAAGTTTCAGAGAAGTTTACTGATAGCTCTCATGTTTGTATTGGGAACGAACTTTTGTGATGCTATATCCGTGAAGTTCTATGTCGAATCAGATAAGGGAGAGAAATTACCGCCCAATGTGGAGATTGCAGAGAGAAATCTCGCTGCTGTGCTTGATGCTATAAACACGGCATATTTTGACAGGACTCGTATCTCTAACCGTAATCTGAAAATGTCGGATCTTGCAAAGAAATCAGTAGAGAGCATCTATGCGAGTAGTCCGTTTTATTGTACTGATAAGGAGTTTGCTGCGCATGTATGGGTGTATTCTAATGGTTTCGAAGCAAGAAACATACCCATAATGCTGACACACAAGGGCGAGAAATTCGGTGATGAGTCTTTCGTTTGTGCTGTGGCCGAGTTTGACAACAGTGGTACAGTCATAGATTTTCGCTTGCAGATATCTACACATATTGCCAGCAGATGGAATGAACTGGACGAAAACTATAACGAGGTAACAGACTTGAGACAAAAGGAGATTATCGGAAGGACTCTTGAAGATTTCCGTACAGCATACTGTCGCAAGGATATTAAGACGATAGAGGATATGTTTAGCGATCAGGCTCTCATTATAACGGGGCGCGTGATTAAGAGGGTAACACAAGGCGACAAGAGGATGATGACCTCTCAGGTGACATACAACAGGCAGACAAAACAGCAATATATTGCCAACCTTAGAAATGCGTTTGCACGTAATAAATTTATCAAGGTGGATTTTGATGACATCTCAATTAAACGGTCGGAAAAAGACCCGTCTATGTTTGGTATAAAACTAACGCAGTCTTGGATGTCAACAAACTATGATGATAAGGGGACGTTGTTCCTAATATTCAAATTCCCCTCAAATGGGGATCCTTCAATAGAGGTCAGGACGTGGACACCTGAAGGCTTTGAGAATGATGACATCTCCACTCTATCTGGTTTCGGATTATAAAAGAACTGATTATGAGAAAATTAATTTTAGTCTTATTGGCAATATGCGTTACAATGAGCATATCTGCCCAAGGAGATTATATCTCTAATAGCAGATATGATGCTGCCGATTGCTTTGGAGACATTGAAGACAAAGGAGGCATCTTACTGCTTTCAAAACGAAACGACTTAGTAATCACTGTAAGCGACAAAGATGCGGAAATAAAGCTTGGGAAACAGACATCCGATATGTTGTATACTTATGAAATAGTCGTAAACATAAAAAACGATGTAAAAGTTGAGGTGTCACATCGTGGCGAGGTTTTCTCTACAGAATTTGTTGTAAATAAGAAATACATGAAAGAAAATGTATTTCTTGCGTACATGATTGAAGATGTAGAACGCCCGATACAGCAAAACGAACAATCCAAGCAGACCAAGGTTGTGTTTGACCAAACACTATCGGCAGTGGAAATTATCTCGTCAATAGAAGACCTACAGGTTGACTGTCCGGAACTGCTCGACAGAGGTGCCCAATTAGAAGTGGACAACAAGATAAGTGAGAAGGGAACTATTGTAACGACTCTTACCATACCACTAAAGATAATAAGTGATGCGAAGGCAGAATTAGCGAAACTTGAAGACGAGCGCGACAATCTCAACAAAATCCTGTTAGACCCCAATACTCCACAAAAAGAAAAGACAGAAGATAGATGGAATCGGGTGGATTGGCTTAATAACACTGGCATTGTGGAAAAGGAGAGTCTGGTAGAAAGCCTTACACATATCACCGTCTATGGCCAGGGTACAAATCGCATAGATATTGATATTGACAGAGATGGAAAATTATCCCCTCGTAAGACTCAAAGTTATGCCATACTGCTCATGAAAACCATTGAGAAGATTCATGTCAGCGAATGTGCAGGATTTATGGATGAAGGCGGACGCCAATATGCTTTGCGTAAATACGAAAGTGCTCGTGGGGCTTTCTCCAAGGCTATGACAGCAAAGGATACTCCACGTGAGCTCATTCCTACTATCAAGACCAGTATTGCACAGTGTGATTCATGCTTGAAGTATGAGCAATTGCTGATACGTACCTTAAAGCGAATTGGCGAGATGAAACAGAATAAGAATGTTGTCGTGGGACAAACCGATATAGTTAATTACTACGGAGCTGCTATTGATTTTATGACGATTATCAATAAGTATAATCCATGCGACTACTATACAAAGAACATTAAAGCACTCGAGACTTACATCGAAAATATGCCACTCACCCTAAGATTTAATGTCGTTAAGTGGATGGTGGATCGCGTATCCGCTGTTGAGAAAGGACCTTTCCCCAATGTGGAATTGTGGGCTTACTATGGTAATGAAGCACCTAAATTGATGGACTATTCATCTGACAGGCGATTTAGAAAGTTAGTTAGTACAAGTGCTGCAGATTATAAGTTGATTGGCACTTCTGACGGAACGGGCACTATAGATATGGAGTTTAGCAGAAAATCGCTACCCATGGGATTTTTCTTCCGCCCTGCCACTGATGGCATGGATGCACCTATATCATATAAAGATATGACAGATGTAATGTCGAAGTCGGAGGGTGAATATAGTAAGCGACAATTTCGTTTGAAAATGTATGTGAAGAAAGAAAAATAATAACAACATTAAAATTTTTACTATTATGAAAAAGTTATCAAAGCTTTTGCTGTGTATTTCTCTTGCAGCAGTGTGTTCAAATGTTTCAGCACAGGGATTTCTAAAGTCGCTGACCAAGAAGTTGGATACTAAAGAACAAACAGAGAAGACGGAAGGCGAAACTTCCCAGAACAAAATCAAGAAGGAAGATATCCCAGCATACACCTGCGTTAAAGAGTATTTCCTTGATTCAAACAATAATCGTATAAAGAATGAAGACGGCACAGATAAGTATGTTGTAAGGCTGAAACGAACGAGTGACGGAGCTATCGTTAGTCCAGAGATTGCTCAGGAACAGTCAAAACAGATTAATAACGCCATTCTCGCTATTGCTGCTAAGGCTGGCATATCGTCAGGAATAGGAGCATTGTCTGGTGGTGGTAAAGGTGCACTTATAGGATTGGCAACAGGTATTGGTTTGAGCGTAGAGGATATCATCCTCATCATTAAACTAAAGAAAGATGTTAACAAGCAGAAGAAGGCTCTGGAAGCATACAAAGCTACTTTTGACGAAGAGGGTAATCCCAAGGTAGCAGAGGTAGATAAGAACACTCTAAAACTGCTTGAAATTAGCGAAGACAATGCAGTAGAAAGAACAACGGCTCAGATACAGGAGGAACTCAGCAAACCGGAGTACTCACAGCCTGCATCCAATGAGTCTATTGATGCTTTGTTGAATGCTGCAACAAAGATTTAAACAAAATGAGGGTATGCACTCTTTGTATTGAGTACGCCCTCTCACTTTCAAATTACTATAGCCTATCATACTAAAGAATAAATGAAAAAAGTAACCTTTATAATTCTTTCTATGTTCATCGTCCTCTCCTCATGTCAGAAGACGATGAACTCAGAAGAAATCTACAATAAGACATCTTCGGGTGTTGTACTTATTCTTAACTATTTCTACTATTCTGTAACTCTGCCTAACGGAGTGGATTTTTATTTTACGGATATAGATGAAAATGGTGAGTTAGAAGGTTTTACTTATGACAAAGAAGAAGCAGAGAAAAACTGCGGTGGTTGTACGGGTACAGGGTTCTTCATTTCTGAGGATGGAACAATCTTGACGAACCGTCACGTTGTAGAGCCTGAAGTTAGTGAAAATGTCGTAAAGTCTTTCTTGAAAGGCTACAAACGTTTATTGAAGGAATATTGTCAGGAAAATATGCAATCGCTTCAACAAGAATTCAATAATTATCATGGCAACTATGCAGCACAGGAGACAATCGCCAGTAAATACAAGGAGTATAGTGAGATGCTGGAGGAAATAGAAGATATGGATATGAATGAAGCAGACTTCAAAACGCATAGTAAGATAGGTATAGCATATAACGATACACATGTGGTCAAACCAGAAGACTTCAAGCCCTGCTCCGTAGTGGCTGTGTCTGAAGAAGATGATGTTGATTTGGCAATGATTCAGCTTGACGATGAAGAGACTCCTAAAGGTAGGTATATATTTAAACTTAGAGATGGCGATGCTCCGCTGACACTTGATGAGAAGTTATTTATGATAGGCTATAACCTCGGCTTCAGTATTGCAAAAACTGCTAAGGGCATCCGGGCTCAGGTATATTCTGGGAATGTGACACAGAAAGATGATGGCATACAGGTATTGTATAGTATACCATCACATCATGGTTCAAGTGGAAGTCCTGTTGTGGATGAATATGGCAATCTTGTTGCGGTCAACTTTGCCGGCTTTGAAGGAACTCAAGGATTCAACTACGGCATAACTTTAAAGAAAATAAGGACGTTTCTACTGGATAATTAAAATTTCGTGCATGACTAGGATTGAATGCTCTTAAGTAATGATCAAAAAATAACTTGGGACGATTTGTCTATCT
>FLNX01000179.1_pt1 | contig 21252 bp, 10 predicted proteins | sample 1140341 | NCBI WGS metagenome assembly FLNX01 (sample SAMEA3878208, study PRJEB12797) | bioreactor metagenome | biome: Moose rumen | place: Sweden | collected 2011-10
ATGGCGTTGACGATGTAGGCGGGGTGGCCGTCGCTGTCCAGTTCGGAGATGGCGTGGCCGTTGAAGTTCAGCCATTCGGGTTCCTCGGGGGTGCCGGCATTCCAGCGCTTGTCGAGTTCGAACTGGCGTTCGCGACCGTCCATCAGCGAGCGCATCTTCTGGCGGAACTCCTGCCGCTGGTCGGGGTGGATGCGGGCGGTGAACGCCTCGAGCGTCAGTCCGGCAACGGGCAGGATGTCGCCGTAGCGGTTGGTGAACTTGTCGCGGGCGATGTCGTACTCCATCACGATGAAGTTGCCCATGTGCAGGGCCTGCACCATCATCTCGTTGAGTTCTGACGAGGCGCGGGTGGCATTGAACACGTGGCGGCGGGCCAGGCGGCTGAAGAAGTAGAGGATGGCGATGAGGATCAGGATGGCGATGCCGATGTAGATCCACGAGTAGTCGGCATCCTTGCCGATGCGCTCGGGGTGGAACCAGCGGTCCTGGATGATGGCTATCTCTCCGCGTTGCTTCAGGCGGGAGTAGTGGTCGTCGATCTGCTCCACGAGTTGACGGTCACGGCTGACGACGTGCACCTCGGAGATGGGGATGCCCACGTCGTTGAGCACGATGCCCTCCAGGTTGAGTTCCTTGATTTTCCATTTCAGGGGTTCCTCGCCCCACACATAGTATTTGTAGTCGCCGTTGATGATACCCATCAGGGCCACCTTCGGTGTCTGGAACTCCATAAAACTGGTGTTGATGGTGTCGCCGTCCATAAAGTAGTAGGCGGAGTAGTCGCCGGGCTTGAAAACGGCGCCCTCGCGCTCCAGTTGTTTCAGCGAGATCATCTTGGCCGAGTCGCTGTGGGTGGCCACGCGGATGCGGTTGTAGTTGATGATGTTGTCGCTGACGATGTACGGCTCCTTGCGGTAGCGGCGGGCGTTGGCGATGATGATGTCGGCGTCGCCGCGCTCGAAGGTCTTCAAGGCGATGCTCCACTCCTTCATCACAAACTTGATGGGGATGCCCAGTTCTTTCATCACGGCGCGCATGGCGTCGATGTTGCTGCCGGCCGGCTCACCCTTGTCGTTGAGGTACTCGTAGGGCGGCTTGTCCCAGTCGCAGACCATCACGACCGGGCGTTTGGCGTTGTATCGTTCCGACAGGGCTTGTGCCTGTGCGGTCATCTGGGTCAGGAGGAGTATGCTGACGATATACAGGAGTCTTCTCATAGGGCTACAGGAGTTTTTTGCGTCGGATGACGGACGCGTGACACGGGATCATGATATAGACGGTGGTGCCGGAGCCGAGTTCGGAGTTGACCTCGACGGTGCCGCCCATCTGACTGACCAGTTCCTTGGTGATGGCCAGGCCGAGGCCCTTGGTGGTGGGCGCCGAGTAGTCGGTCTCGTTGATCTGGTTGAGCACCTTGGGCGGCATGCCTTCGCCGGTGTCGTCGATGGAGATGATCAGACGGCGTCCGATGTAGTCGTAGCGGGCCCTGATGACGCCGTTGCTGGTGTGCTGGGCGGCGTTGGCGGCTATCTGGGCGATGGCGCGGCCCAGGTTCTCGGCGTCGATGTCGACCACCAACTGCTCGTAGGGGTTCTCCACGATGTAGCGGGTGTCGGCATTCCGGTACTTCATCCACCCCTCGGTGCACTGCGACTCGAATAGTTCGGCGTAGTTGCGGGGCGTGTTGATGATCTCCACCATGTGGGCCTGGAGGCGCGAGAGGTAGAGGATGTTGTCGATCAGGTGGAGCAGGTAGTCGGCATTCTCCAGGATGCCTTTGCTCAGGGCGGCCTCGTTGTCGGAAGCCGCGTCTGGGTTGAACTGTTCCACGTAGTTGAGCACGGTCCTCATCGGCGTGCGTATCTCCTGCACCATGTTCTTCACGAAGGCGTTCTTGGTGTTCTCCACCTCCTGTACCTTGGCGGTCTGCCGTGCCAGTTGGCGCTCGATGTCGCTCAACTCGCTACGGTCGCGCAGCAGTCCGAGGTATTCCACCACCTGGCCGTTCTTGTCGCACATCGGCTTGAGGCAAATCTGTATCTCCAGTTCCTTTCCGCCCCTGATGCGGAGCGAAGTGCGCACGTCGGCCTGGATGTCCTTGTTCTCACAGTCGTCCATAATGTTGAGCAGGCGCATGGCCAGTTTCTTCGAGGAGTCGTCGACCAGGGTCATACAGCGGGTCTGGGTCAGGGCATGCTGCAGAACGCCCACGCTGCTGTAGACGGACAGCGTGTGGGTGCTCGGCGAGTAGGAGGCCAACCGGAGATCGCTCTGATGGAGCACGTTGTTGATGTTGGCGTTATACTGGCGGAGCGTGGCTTCGACGGTCTCCAGCCGGTGGGCCTCGATTGTGTGCTGGGCGACGCCAAAGACCGAGTCGGTGATGTCGCGCATGATGGCGAAGATGCCGAACAGGCCGCCGTTGTCGTCGTGGATGGTCATCAGGCGGAACTCGTTGCTGAGTTTGCCTGTGCGGAGGATGCTTGGAATCCGGCGCTTGTCCTCGGGTATCTTGTCGAGGTCTATGATCTGCGAGGCGTAGTAGCCGTCGGTCTCCTCGAGCGACAGGTTGCCGATGTCTATGAAGTCGCTCAGGGTGGGGTGCTCGTCGATGATCTCGTCCTCGTTGCACTGCAGGATTTCACATGCCTTGGGGTTGAGGTTTACCAGGCGACCGTCCCTGTCGAAGAGCATGATGCTGACCACGGGGGTGTAGAAGATAGACCAGTAGCGGAGTGTCCGCTCTTCATCGCGTCGCTGTTGCTCACGGTCGAAGGTGACGTCTTTCTTGGTGCCGATGATGACCGACGGCTTGCCGTGCTTGTCGCGGCGCAGCACGGAGAGCACGATGGTGTAGTCGCGCAGTTCCTTGTCGCCGCCCTCCGTGTCCTTGGCCCTGAGGCTCAGAGTCAGTTCCTTTTCCTCCGCATCGTCGCCTTTCATATAGTCGGCCAGTGTGTTGAGGGCGGTCTTCAGTTTCAGGAAGTCCTCGGCGCTGTAGCGTTGCGAGAACTCTTCCATCGTGTAGGTGTAGGCCACCTGTCCGTTCTCGTTGCGCCAGGCGAACTCGTTCTTGTGGATGTCGTAGGTCCAGACGCGCACCTGACTGGTCTGCAGGATCAGGGCCAGACGGCTGTTGCGCTTGTTGTTGGCACGGGTGAGGCGGTAGTTCTGAATCCGGTAACTGATGAGATAGACGAGCAGGATGAGCAGGATGAGGCCGGCAGCACCGACGGTGTAGTAGACCCACTCCGGCGTGCCCTTCTGCTGGTGCTCAGGATAGAACCACTTGTCCTGCAAGGGCTTCAACTCCTCTGAGGCGTTGAGTTTGGTCAGTTCCTCGTCGAGCAGGTCGAGCAGATGCTGGTCGTTGGACATAAACTTGTATTCGCCGTGCGGCATGTTCACGGGGGTCATCTGCAGGTTGTCGATCAGGTAGCGGCGCATTAGCCATTTCAGCGTCAGCGTGTTCCACACAATCTGTCCCTCCTCGGTGGCGCTCACCCGCTGGATCACCTCGCGGATGTCCTTCTCGGGGATGGCGTTCTCCTCCCAGCCGTAGTCCTTCATCAGGTGGTAGCACATCGAAGTATGGTTGACGATGACCTTGACACCCGGCTTGCCTAGGTCGCGGAAGGTCTTGATCTCGACGGGCTTGCTCTTCGGCGTGACCACGCTCTGGGTGAACAGCGTCACGGCGTTTTTGCCGTAGAGTCCGTATTGGTCGTGATAGCCCACGGCCAGTCCAAGGGTCAGGTCCGACTTGCCGCTCTTCAGGTCGTCGAAGGCTTCCTGCGATGGTCTCAACTTGATGACGTAGGGGATGTTGAGCCGTTTCATCATCAGGCGTATCAGGTCGACGTTATAGCCTTCAGGCTCACCGTTGTCGTTGAGGAAGGCGTAGGGCCACAGGTCCCATACCCCTTCATAGACCAGCGGATGCTCCTCAGTGTAGACTCTTGTGCCTGGAGTTTTAGTGCTGTCGTTTTTGTGTGGAGGGGTGTCTTCGGCGTGTGCGGTTAGTGGTAGGCTCAGGGCCAGTGTCAGTGCCGCCACGACCGTGCTTGTATGCAGATGTCTGCTCATATTTTGCGTTTCTTGTCAAACTTGTGCAGGAAGAAGTTGAAGGCCTCCAGTCCGGCCAGTACGAGGATGGTGGAGGCGATGGAGAGGACGTACATACCGCCGCCGCAGGCCAGTCCGATGGCGGCCGTCACCCAGACGCCGGCTGCCGTGGTCAGGCCGCGCACCACATTCTCGCTCTTGTGGAAGATGATGGTTCCAGCACCGATGAAACCAATGCCCGACACCACCTGGGCGGCCACTCGCGACACGTCCCAGCGGTGTTCCGGCGACGTGATGGCTCCCTCGAAGCCGTAGGCCGACACGATCATAAACAGGGCCGAACCCAGTGCCACCAGGAAGTGGGTGCGGAAGCCCGCCTCCTTGGCGCGGTACTCTCGCTCCAGTCCGATGGCACCGCCAAGCAGGGCGGCCACGAATATCCTCAGTATGAATTCCAACTCCATGTCCATATCTCAATCTCTCAATTTCTCAATCTCTCAATTTCTTCCTGTAGCATCTGTGCCGCCGGTGCTGCACCGACTCCAAATACTGCCACTGCGAGAGTACGCCCTCATTGGTCTCCATCTGCGGGCCTGTCTCTGCCCATTCGAAGCCATAGGCCTGGAACTGGCGGATCAGGTCGTCGAAGATCAGGGCATTGGCTCCTTTCGAGCGGTATTCAGGCAGCACGCCGATGAGCAGCAGGTCCACGATGGGCGTCTTGTGCCACATCAGGATCTTCAGCAACTGCCACCAGCCGAAGGGCAGGAACCGTCCGTCGCGCGTCTTCTGCAAGGCCCGCGAGAACGAGGGGAAGGTGATGCCGAAGCCCACCATCTTCGGGCCGTCCATAATGGCTGTCACCAGGTTCAGGTCGGCTATCTTGATGTAGTCGTTCACGAGTTTGTCTATCTGTGCGTCGGAGAGTTGGCTGAAGCCGTAGAGGTCCTTGTAGGTGGCGTTGAGCAGGTCGAACACCTGTCGGCCATAGCCCTCGTCAACCAGTTCCTTGCGGGTGAACTTATGAACTCGCAGGCCGTAGCGCTTGCGTACCATCTCGGTGATCTTTGCGAATTTCTCGGGCACCACCTCAGGCACCTTCACCTTCATCTCCACGTAGTCATTGTCTTTCTGGAATCCTGCCATCTGCTCCATGTGGCGAGGGTAGTAGGGGTAGTTGTAGTTGACATACATTGTCGAGAGTTCGTCGAAACCGTCCACGAGCATGCCCTCGCGGTCGGTGTCGATGAAACCCAGTGGCCCGGCGATTTCCGTCATCCCTTTTGCCCGGCCCCAGTCCTCGACGGCTTTCAGCAGGGCAGCAGACACCTCGGGGTCGTCGATGAAGTCGAACCAGCCGAAGCGCACCTGATGGCAGTTCCACCGCTCGTTGGCACGGCGGTTGATGATGGCGGCTACCCGGCCAACGGCCTTACCGTCCTTATAAGCCATAAAATAGTCGGCCTCGCAGCACTCGAACGACGGGTTCTTGTCCCGTCGGAGGGTGGCCATTTCGTCAGCGTACAGATAAGGCACGGCGCAGTCGTTGCCCCGATACAAGTCGTAGTAGAATTGGATAAACTGCTTCAGTCCTTGCCTGTCTGTTATTCTTCGTATCTCAATCATTACAGCGGTTGCTCAGTTTTAAGTCGGTGCAAAGATACAAAAAAAAGCGGTAAGTGAAGAGCGAAAAGCAAAAAATGTTTCAAAAAAGTAGCCTATAAACCCCAAATATAATCTTTAGAGCGCTTCGATGTACTCGTAGAGTTTCTTATAGAAGGGATGACGGGTCAGCGTGGAGGCATCGCCGAGGATGATGAGTTTCATCCTGGCACGGGTGATGGCGACGTTCATTCGGCGCAGGTCACGGAGGAATCCGATCTGGCCTTCGTCGTTGGCACGGACGAGGGAGATAAGGATGATGTCGCGCTCCTGACCCTGGAAACCGTCGACGGTGTTCACGCTGATGAGGCTGCGGTACGGTTTGAAGAACTCACGTTTCTTCAGCAGTCGACGCAAGTGCTGTACCTGGGCGCGGTAGGGCGAGATGATACCCACGTCGAGGCGCTCCTCCAGGATGCGCTGCTTGCCGATCTTCGTGAAGTATTGCTCCAGGGCCATCAGCGTCAGTTCGGCCTCCGCCTTGTTGATACGGCCGAAACTCTCGCCGACGAACTCTTCTCGGAAGAGGGGTGGGGGAGCCGAATTATCCGGAGTTTCCGGATTATCCGGTTTTTCTGGGCTCTCCATAAATTTAGACGTATCAATCCACGTCATTGGGATATCCAGGTCGAGGATGCTCCGATACTTCACCTCTGGCGCCGACTCCACCTGATTACCATAGAACCAGTCGCTGGAGAAGCGCATGATCTCCTCGTTCATCCGATATTGCATCTTCAGCAGCGTCACCACCTCGGGACGGTTCTCCACGATGCGCTCCATTAGCGTCTTGCCCAGCCCGGCCTTCAGGGCAGCAATGCTCTTCACCGTCGGCGGCAACTGACAGTGGTCGCCGGCCAGGATGACCCTCGACACGCGACGCATGGGAATCCAGCAGGCGGCTTCGAGGGCCTGGGCCGCCTCGTCGATAAACAAGGTGCCGAACTTCTGACCTTCCAGCAGTCGGTTGGCCGAGCCGACGAGGGTACAGGCGATGACGCGGGCCTCGCCGAAGAGTTGGGCATTGATGCGTACCTCCAGTTCGGTGGCCCGCTCCTTCAGGCGCTCCATCTTCTGGTGATACTTCTCGTCGCCCCGTTTGCGGTGGGTCCGAAGATCGCGGATGGCCTTGCGGATGGCCCAAAGCAGTTCGTAGTCGGGGTTAGCCTCGAAGCGCCGCTCATAGGTGAACGAGAGCATCTTGTCGTTGACGCGCGTCGGATTGCCTATTCTTAACACATTGATGCCGCGGTCTACGAGTCTCTCCGAGATCCAGTCGACGGCCATATTGCTCTGGGCGCAGACCAATACCTGGTTCTCCCGTCGCAGCGTCTCGTAGATGGCCTCCACAAGGGTCGTTGTCTTGCCGGTTCCTGGCGGGCCGTGCACGATGGCCACGTCCTTGGCCCGCAGCACCTTGTTCACCGCATCCTCCTGTGTCTGGTTCAGATAGGGGAAGTGCATCGGGGCGAAACTGAACGTCTCGGCCTTCATGCCTCCCTGTTTTCCTGTCTTCCCGTCTTCTCGTCTTCCAGAATAGAACAAGTCTCTCAGATATCCTAATCGTCCCTTGGCTCGGATGACGCGGTCGAGGGCATCGAACATCATCTTATAACTGGTCTCGTCGAAGAAGAGTTGGATGCCGACGTTCTCAGCACTCTGTACGTCGATTAGTTGCCCGTTGTCAGGGACGGCCACCACCATCCGATTGCCGTCGACATAACTCACGGTTCCAGTGAAGGGGAAGTAGTGGATGCTAGCATCTCTAGCCGATCTAGCATCTCTAGCCGGGCTAGTATTTCTAGTCAGGCTAGCAATGCTAGTCAGGCTAGCATTTCTAGAATTGCTAGAGAAGAAGGCGACTGGGCGCCCGAACTCGAAATTATGCTCTATCTCCTCATCACCCTGCCGATGCACCTCCACCACGAGTTGGTTCAGCGAATTATAGTAACTCTTGCCGATGGTCAGTGGATACCAGGCATCGCCGCGCTTCACCTTCCGCTGCACGCCCATCTCTTCGGTTTGGCGGCGGAAGGCTTCCTTCTCGGTCTCATACTCCATCTGGAGCAACAGCCGTTGTTGGGTCAGTGCCTGTATCGGCGATGTCTGCTGATTTCCCATAATTCCGGTGCAAAGTTACAATTTTAGCCACAGATTTCACAGATTTTCAAGATTTATTTTATCTTTTCTGTGCTAATCTGTGTAATCTGTGGCTTTTTTTAGTTATCTTTGCACCCGATATGAAACAAATACTGCTGATCAACGACGTGGTGGGCTATAGCAAGGTGGGGATGGTGGCGATGCTGCCAATCCTCTCTTACCTCGGCATTCCGACGTATAGCCTGCCGACGGCCCTTGTGTCGAATACGCTCGACTACGGGAAGTTCAATATCCAGGACACTACGGAGTATATCCGGGGGACGCTGCCCGTGTGGAAACAGTTGGGCTTCTCGTTCGATGCCATCTGTACGGGTCTGATGTTCAGCGACGAACAGGCCCGGTTGGTGGCGGGCTACTGCAAGGAGCAGGGCCGTGCGGGTACCATCGTCTTTGTGGATCCCATTATGGGCGATGGTGGACGACTCTACAACGGCGTAACGCAGAAACAGGTCAAGTTGATGCGTGAGATGGTCAGCGTGGCTCACCTCACCTTTCCTAATTATACGGAGGCGTGCTATCTGACGGACACCCCCTTCCAGCAGGACGGCATCACGTGGCAGGAGGCTCGCGAACTGTTGGCGGCCATCAGGGACATCGGCAGCCGATCGGTGATCATTACGAGTTGCAGGATCGATGGTGTCCCCTCCGTCTGTGGCTACAATCACTTCAATGGCGATTTCTTCCATCTGGAGTATGAGGAGATTCCCGGTCTGTTTCACGGCACAGGCGACATCTTCTCAGCCGTGCTCATCGGCCATCTGCTCAACGGCGAGCCGCTCCCGCAGAGTACCCGGACGGCGATGGACACCGTCTTCCGGATGATCGACCGCTACCGAAATACGGACGACAAGAATCGGGGCATTCCCGTGGAGAAGTGCCTGGACTTGCTGTAGGGGTATAAGTGAAAAGTGAAAGGAGAAAAGTGATAATGAATAACTAAAAAGACAAGAATATGAGAAAGAATTTGGTGACAGTTGGAGAGAATGGGCGGTGGATGAAGAGGGTACTGTTGGTACTTTTCGCTTCCCAACTTTCCCTTTTCACTTCTATGGCTCAGGAGAGTGAGCGGACGGTCTCGTCGAGTATCTATCTACAGCCCGGACCGACCAGCAATGTCGTCCTGCCCTTCACTGTGACAGGCGAGGGCAAGCGCTACTCACCCATCTGGGGACTCGACCAGGCGTGGATCAGTGAGCAGAATATGCGCAAGGGCATCAACCACATGGGCAAGGAGAATATCGGCATCGCCCGATCCTGCTACCGTACCACCAAGGAACTGGTGGGCGACACGGCCCTGGCGGCCGATCCCATCAGCAAACTGCGCGAGCGGAACCGGTGGATCAACTTGCATAGTGACACGCTGCCACTGGTGCTGACTTGTGATCAGGAGGCCGGTGTGGTGGAATACTACCGCACCAACGGCAAGGCCAACGTGGAGCGGTGGTCGGCGATGATCAATGCCCACGTGAAGTGGCTGCAGGAGAATTCGAAGCACCCCGTCATCGGTATCTCGCCCTTTAACGAGCCGGATATGTGGACGGAGGAAGGAGCCACGACCACCAACAGCCGTGACATCGCCAAACGCCTGAAGGAGACCTATGCCGACCGCTTCCAGGACATCGCCATCGTTGGCAGCAACACGCTCAACGATGACAAGGCTCAGGAGTGGTACACAGCAGGCAAGCAGTATTACGACTGGGGCAACACCCACCAACTGGCAGGCACGATGAATAAGTATAAGGCGTTCTACCAGTTGCTGGCCAGGGATGGCAAGGTGGGCTACAACGACGAGATGCACAATGTGGCCGAGGCGATGATCGGTCTGGAGAACGGTATGACCGTCGGCATCTGGTGGGGCTTCGACAGTCGGGCACGGGGGGAGTTCTGCGACATCAGTCGCAACGGCGTCAGACTGGCCTACGGCGAGCATCCCAACAATTGGACGGCTGCCTCAGTCTACCGCCACGACGACGGCAGGGTGAAGGCTTTCATCGGCTCCAGCGAGCGACAGGCCGTCACCACGAGTTATCAGTTTGTATCCACTGACCGTGATGTCTACTACGACGGCCAGGGACCCGTCCGCGACTTCCGGATGGTGATGCACGGCGGTACGGGCTATCAGCAGGGGCAGAAGAATGCGGAGCGGGTGATCGACATCACCTGGGGCGACGACGTGCCGCCCGCTGCCATCGATGGTACCTATAAGATTATGAACAAGGCCACCGGCTATGTGGTGTCGGAGAACGGAAAGGACGGCGGGAACACGAACATCAGCCAGTCGAAGTACTCTGACCAGAAGACCCAGCAGTGGATAGTGACACCCGTAGGCAGCACGGTGGACGGCGACTATAGTTTCTACGACATCAAGTCGGTGAACGACCAGAAGCACCTCGACGTGCTCAACTTCTCCACGCAGTCGTCGGTCAATGTCATTGCGTACGGCAATGCCATCCCGTCGAGCAATCAGCAGTGGTATCTCCAGTATGTCGGCGACGGCTACTATTACATCCGCAACCGCGAGAGTGCCCTCTATCTCTCCTTGTCGGGTGAGGACACCACGGGCAACGGCATCAATATCTGCCAGCGCAGCAAGATGGACAATCCTGACCGACAGTTGTGGCGATTCCTGCCCCTTGATGCTGAGTGCGAGCAGGAGGCACCAGCCGCTCCGACGGGCTTGCGGGCCACGCCGCAGACCGCCAGTGTGCTGTTAGAGTGGGATGCCAGTCAGGAAACCGACCTTGCCGGCTATATGCTGTTGCGTGCAGAGGAAGGTTCTGAGGAGTGGAATACGATCGCCCGCAAACTGACCACCACCAGTTACATCGACAATAACCTGCGCCAAGGTCATAGTTATGCCTATCGCCTGAAGGCCATCGACCGTAGCGACAACCAGTCATCGGCCTGTCAGGCCGTTGTGGCTGCACCAACCGGCGAACCCGCCCTGACCGCCCGCTACGAGATGGAAGACAATCTCTATGATACCACCATCAACCAACTGGATGGTGCGGTTTCCGGCCAGCAGGCGTTCGTCACGACGGCCAAGCAGGGAGCAAAGGCTCTGAACCTGGCAGGCACGCAGTTCGTGCAGTTGCCCTACGAGATAGCCAGCACTGAAGCGTTTACATTTGCCACCTGGATCAACTGGCGTAAGACAACGACCATCAACCAGCGCATCTTCGATTTCGGCAGCGGCACCCGCCAGTATATGTACCTGACACCCTCGAACGGCAGTGCGATGAGTTTTGTCATCAACGACGGGACGGGTGAGCAGACGCTCAACTGCAAGGCCCGCCTGGAAGGAATGGCGTGGCACCATGTGGCCGTGACCATCGGCGAGGGAAAGACGGTGATCTACCTGAACGGCGAGGAGGCGGCTTCGACGAATACCATCACGCTGACACCTGGCGACCTGCGTCCCTGCCTGAACTACCTGGGCCGTGGTCAGAATCCCGCCGTACCTATGCTCAATGCCTATCTCGATGATATCTGCATCTTCAACTATGCGCTCAGTGCCGACGAGATCGCCCGTGTGATGGACGGCTCGGCCAGCGGTATCGAGCAGTTGGAAACAGACCCTGCGGACGCAGACCCCTCAGCCGAAGTCTATTATACGATCAGCGGACAGCGGATTGACAGCCCGAAGGCATCGGGCGTGTACATCCTCCGTCAGGGACAGGAGAGCCGCAAGGTGCAGATCAGGCGTTAGTTCCCGACGAACTTCCTGCCGTTTCGGATGTTGATGCCCCGTTGCGGCTGGCTGATGCGCTGGCCGTGGAGGTTGTAGAGGAGTGATGGCTCATCCGGCGTTCCGATGGCCTTGATGCCAGTACCCGTATCTGACGAGGCTGGACGACCCAGGATGCCTGTCTGGTTGACGGCTCGTACGGTGACCATTGCAGCCCCGTCATAGTCGCACTGCTCGGCAGTGGTGACAGAAGCCTTTCCATTGATCGTGACGAGAAAGCAGACGGCCTGTCCTGTCTCGTCGGTCCACGTGAGTTGCTTATCGGCCACTATCAGTTTCGGTGCCTCCAGAATGCGTCCCGCCAGGTCGGCATCCCATTGGTCGTTGCCGCTCAGCACATTCTTGATGGTGTAGGTTGAGGCCTCCGCTTCAGTCAGTACGGCCTTGCTGGTGGCCGTCTTGCCGTCGGCTGTGAACTGGGTCTTACGCTGGCTCAGGTCTACAGGCTGACCGTCAGCATCCATCGTGTTATATTCTGCCATCTGGATGGGCAGTCCACCCATATCGCGCCAACCGGCGGGGGTGATGCTGACACCAGAACCCAAACGCGTGTCGATGAATGCCACCTTGGGCGTGTCGCCCCAGGGGCGGCCGAGGTCGGTGGTGACAGCCAACGGCAAAGGTATATCCGTACCAGATTGCTGAGTGATGAAGGCGTCGCGGAAGACGTAGCCCCACGTGGGGTTGATGTGGCTGGGGGCCACAATGACGTTCGTGGTATTGGTAACCTGCAGGGTGTCGTGGTCGAAGAAGACGTCGCCGGCATTGTAGATGAAGTCGGTGGTGCCGCTGATGTGGCATTCGCGTACCAAATGACGCTGGCCGTTTTTACCAGTACGGTAGGTGTCCTGCCAGCCGGTGATAGAACAGGAGGTCACAGTAATGCGGTCGCCGAGGGTGTAGAGTGCCAGGGCCTGCTCACCGCTGCCGTAGTTGTTCTGGATGGTCAGGTTGTCGAGGCTGACATCATCGGCATTCACGTAGACGGTGGCTGTCTTTCCGATATTGCCGTTGTACGACTTGCTCTTGTTGTCGGTGATGATGACCTCGTCACGACTCTGGCCAGTCAGATGGATATAGGGCTTGTTGATCTCCACATGCTCATTATAGGTGCCTGCCTTGACAAGAATGTAGTAGGGATTGTCCTTGGTGGCTTTCTGCTCTGCCTGGCTGATGGCTTCGCTGATGGTCTTGAAGTCGGTGGCAGCATCGGCCGGGTCGACGACGGCATTGAAGAGATTGCGATGCTCCACAGCCTGGGCACGCTTGTAGGGAGCCAAGTCGATGGTGCCGTCGGCCACGCCGTTGAGGAACAACTCCAGATTGGAGTAGCCGCTCTCGGTCAGTCGGTAGCCGTCATTTGGGTCATTGGGGTTCAGTCCCACGCTTCTCTCGTAGGCATCGGGCATACCGTCCTGGTCGGTGTCCTGCATCAGTTGCTCGCCCTCGTCCATACCCAACCAGGGCCACATATCGGTCTTGATGGTCTGGCCCGTTGCCTCGTCGAGTGCGTAGAACTCATCGTGCCGTTGCAGGGTGATGTCGGCGGGGGAGTTGATGATGCCCAGTCCGCGGTCCATCACGTTGCCGGTGCGTCCGGCGAAGACGGGGTCAACGGTTCCGGCAGCCTCGTCGAGCAGACGCTGGTCTACTTCGTCGTAGCGGGGCAGCGAGGCACCGGCCTGTTTGGTCACCAGGACGAAGGCTTCGTCGGCGGTCTCCGAGGTGGATAGTCCGCTGCTCAGGGTCTGCTTCTGCAGGATGTATTTGTCGTAGATGGCCTGTGAGCAGCCGTCTTCCGTATCGAAGGCTCGCTCCTGGCTGTTGCTGGCGAAACCGTACAGGTTGTCGGCATTCACCTTCTCCAGCGTGGCATCGCTCCAGATGGCGGTGGCGGGAGCAAACTTGCTGGAGAGTTCAAACTTGTTGCCGCTCAGGTACCACTCTCCCAGTCCGCGTCCCGTTGACGAGGCTCCTGCGAAGTAGCGGCTGTTGCCGGTATTCTGCTTGGTGGTGGGGCCTGGACGGTAGTAGTTGTTGATCATATAGACGCGGTTGTAGTTGTCGCCCTTGTTGATGTCGGTATAGCACTCGCCACCATAGACGCTGTTGGGCTTGCCCCAGTTGTACATTACATTATTTATAAATTCATTGTCCACAAACTGGTCGTGGGCCCCTGGGGTGTCGCTCTGGCTGCGCACGCCGTTGAAGCGTGGGGTGCGGTTGTTGACGTTGGAGATGAGGCAGTGGTGCATCGTGCCGTGTTCACCACCCCACTGGGTGGCATACGAGCGGGCACCCTTGGAGTTCTTCGAGTTGTAGAGTCCTTCGGAGATGATGCTCCACTGCACGGTGGTAGAGTCGCAGTCGTACATCGTCAGGTTCTCCTCCATCGACCAGGTCATGGAGCAGTGGTCGAGTATCACGTGGTGGGTATTCTCCACATCGAGCGAGGTCATCGACTTGTTGGGCAGGTCGCCGGCACGGAATCGGATGTAGCGGATGATGACGTTGGGTCTGGAGACTTTCAGCATATAGCCTGCAATACAGATGCCGCCGCCGGGCGCCGTCTGTCCGTCGATGGTGATGTTGGGGTGGGAGAGTGACAGGTTCGAGGTGAGGTAGATGGTGCCGCAGGTGCGGAAGAGCACTGTCCTGGGGGTGTCGTCGCCGGTCTTAAGTGCCCATCGTAGGGTACCTTCCACAAGGTTGTTGTCTGAGCAGTCGTCATTGCGGGTGACATAGTAGACCCGTGCCCCTCGGTTGTCGGTCATACGACCGCCGGTGGTAAACCGTCCGAAGCCCTCGGCTCCGGGGAAGGCCACGAGGTCGGCCTTGTAGTTGTCGATCATAGCGAACACGGCATAGATGGTGGCGTCGCTGTTGAGTGTCAGTGTATAGGTGGCCGATGTGGAGAGCACATGACCGTCGCTGTCCTCCCATCTGACGAAGTAGTGGCCCTTATTGGCCGTGGCTCTCAGCGTCAGTTGGGTGCCGGCGTTGTATTTGCCGCCATCGCCCGGATCGCTTACGCTGACCCAGCCCATACCGGCTGATGCCGGGCTCACTCCGTAGGTCAACCGAGCCTCCGGCAGTTTGGTGAAGTGGGCCTGCACTTCCGTGTCGGCGGAGATCTTGAAGGTGTATGGATTCTGGGTGGATACCTGCTTGTCGCCCTGATACCAGGCCTCGAAGGCATAGCCGATGACGGGTGTGGCCGTACAGGTGACGTTGTCGCCCGTCACTACCGAAGTGGTCTCAGGTGATACGGTGCCGGCTCCTTCAGGTACGACGGTGCCCCGGAAGGTGCTGGTCTGCACGGTGCCGCCTAATGTGGCCTTGCCGGTGAGGGTGACGTTGCCCATAGCCAGGTTGGTGCCGTTGTTGTAGCCCTTCACCATCCGTACCACCAATTGCCAGGTGTCGGTCGATGCGGTGGCTGTCTCCGGCACGTCGAAAGCGACATTGTCATACTGGGCGTTGGCATCGGTGTGACTCTTCACCTGTCCTAAGTCGTAGGTCTGGCTTACCTCTCCGTTGGCATTCAGTTTGCGGAGCAATATCTCAAAGGCGGGGTTGCCATTCTGGAGCCACGAGGCCACGCTGAGGCTGACGTGAGTGGGTAGGTAGGTCAGGTCGCCGCTGGTGGGACTGATGGTGAGTGTCATCCCGTAGTTGTCGCTGCCGTCGGCGGCTCCCTGCGTCTTGAAGCGTAGCATCTGGAGGCCGGTCTCTTTGGTCTCATAACTCGACGGGGTGATCGTGGCCTGGAATGCCAGGTTGGAGCCGAAGGCTACACTGGTCTTCAGCATCTTCGAGACGTCGGTGCCCTCGCAGGTGATGCTGGCGGCTGTTGCCTGTTCGTAGGCTGTGCTGCCCACGGCGAGGTCCTTGATACTTTTGTCGAGTGCCCAGTGGGTACGTACGACGGTTTGTGCATGTAGTGCCGTGACAGCGATGATAGCCACTGCCAGGCTGAGAAGCATTTTTCTTCGCATTTTCTTGTTAGTAAATTAGTTTTGGGGGCAAAGGTACGCATAATTTGGGAATTATTTGCAAAGAATGGCCGAAAATTCCTAAAAAAGATGTACCTTTGCCATCAAATGACGGTATTACATACACTGACGACGGCTATCGAACCGCCCAAGCGGTTCACCTATCCTTTCTGCTACGAGCCCCATCCCTTGGCGGTGCTGGCGGCAGAGGCGGTGAAGCGAGAACTGGCGACGATGCAACTCACCGAGGGCAAGATGTTCGGGGTGCTGGTGGTGGAAGGCGGTTTCCTTGCCGCCTACAGCGGACTACTCGAGGGTCGCAACGACTGGCCCTATTTCGTACCGCCTGTCTTCGACGCCCAGCAGCCTGACGGCCACTTCAAGCAGACGGAGCGCGAGATATCTCTCACCTCCCACCTCTCACCTCTCACCTCTAAAAAGATGTCGCAGGAACTCCAGTTGTGGCTCTTCCATCAGTATCAGTTCCTGAATGCCCGTGGCGAGCGGCGCGACCTGGTGGAGGTCTGGCAGGACTATCACTGTTCGGCCAAGATCCGGCGTAAGTATCCCTTGCCGCCAGGCGGTACGGGTGACTGCTGTGCCCCGAAACTGCTGCAGTATGCCTACAGTCAGGGCCTGAAGCCTCTCTGTATGGCGGAGTTCTGGTGGGGACCGTCGCCGAAGTCGGAGGTGCGCCACCACGGTCAGTTCTATCCTGCTTGTCGTGGTAAGTGCAAGCCCGTGCTGACGTGGATGCTCCAAGGTCTCGACGTGGAGCCGAATCCCGAAGAGAAAGGCTTCCCGCATCTGGTACCTGAGATTGTCTACGAGGATGAGGCGATGGTGGTGCTCAACAAACCGTCGGGCCTGCTGAGCATCCCAGGACGGGCGGAGGACTATTCCGTCGCCACCTGGGCGCAGGATCGCTGGCCCGGTGCGATGCTCGTCCATCGGCTGGATATGTGGACGTCGGGCCTGATTGTGGTCGCTAAGACCAAGGAGGCGTATCTGCCGTTGCAGGAGCAGTTCGTCAAGCATACCATTCAGAAACGCTATATCGCCGTGCTCGATGGTCTTCCAGCCGAGCAGAAAGGTCGCATCACGCTGCCCCTCCTCTGCGACCCCCTGAACCGTCCCCGTCAGGTGGTCGATTACCAGCGTGGCAAGTCCGCCGTGACCGAGTATGAGTGTATAGCCGCTGCCAATGGCTATACGCTCGTCGCCCTGTATCCCCATACTGGCCGTACGCATCAACTCAGGGTACATTGTGCCCATGAGGACGGGCTGGGTTGTCCTATCCACGGCGATGAACTCTATGGCCGTGCCCCGCAGACGCAGGGTGGGGTAGCCACCGAGCGACTCTGCCTGCACGCTGACCGCCTGACACTGACGCATCCCGTGACAAACGAGCGGATGCACTTCGAATTGCCATATCCGTTTGGCAATCTGATACCTTTTAATAATAAATAAGGTTAAAGGCGGAAAATAATTATGAATTATGAATTATGAATTATGAATTATTTTGTAACTTTGCCGTCCGAAAGATTTTATTCACAGTTTAAATAGTAATTGCAATTATGAAGATTGAGAAAATTCACGCAAGAGAGATTCTGGATTCACGTGGTAATCCTACAGTAGAAGTTGACGTAGTGCTGGAGAACGGCGTTATGGGCCGTGCCGCTGTGCCCTCTGGTGCATCGACCGGTGAGAACGAGGCCCTGGAACTTCGTGACGGTGACAAGAACCGCTACCTCGGCAAGGGTACGCTGAAGGCTGTTGAGAATGTCAACACCATCATCGCTCCCGCCCTGAAGGGTGACTGTGTACTCGACCAGCGCGCTCTCGACTATAAGATGCTCGCCCTCGACGGCACACCCACCAAGAGCAAACTCGGTGCCAACGCTATCCTCGGTGTGTCTCTGGCTGCTGCCAAGGCTGCTGCCAACGCCCTGGGTCTGCCCCTGTATCGCTACATCGGTGGCTGCAACACCTATACACTCCCCGTTCCTATGATGAACATCATCAACGGTGGTGCTCACTCTGACGCTCCTATCGCTTTCCAGGAGTTCATGATCCGTCCGGTCAGCGCTCCCTCTATCAAGGAGTCTATCCGTATGGGTGCTGAGGTGTTCCACAACCTTGCCAAGTTGCTGAAGGCCCGTGGCCTCTCTACAGCCGTAGGTGATGAGGGTGGTTTCGCTCCTGCTCTCGACGGTATCGAGGACGCTCTGCAGATTATCTGCGATGCCATTAAGGCTGCTGGCTACGAGCCGGGCAAGGACGTGAAGATCGCTATGGACTGCGCTGCTTCTGAGTTTGCAGTTCAGGAGAACGGCCAGTGGTTCTATGACTACCGTCAGTTGAAGAACGGTAAGAAGAAGGATCCTAACGGCAAGAAACTCTCTGCTGAGGAGCAGATCGCCTTCCTGGAGAAACTGATCACCGACTTCCCCATCGACTCTATCGAGGATGGTCTCGACGAGAACGACTGGGAGAACTGGGTGAAGTTGACCGAGAAGATTGGCGACCGCTGCCAACTCGTCGGCGACGACCTGTTCGTGACCAACACCAAGTTCCTGCAGAAGGGTATCGAGATGGGCGCTGCCAACAGCATCCTGATCAAGGTGAACCAGATCGGTTCGCTGACCGAGACCCTCGAGGCTATCGAGATGGCTCACCGTCACGGTTACACCACCGTTACCAGCCACCGCTCTGGTGAGACTGAGGACGCTACCATCGCTGACATCGCCGTGGCTACCAACAGTGGTCAGATCAAGACCGGTTCTATGAGCCGCACCGACCGTATGGCCAAGTACAACCAGTTGATCCGTATCGAGGAGGAACTCGGTGCTGTTGCTAAGTACGCTTATAAGAAACTGAAGTAAGTTCAGTACACCTTATTATATTATAGCGTGCCCGAATGGTGAGATGCCATCCGGGCACGCTTTTTCGTTAAAAAAGCCGCTTGTTACACAAAGCAAAAGATTGGTAACAAGCCGAAAAGTCGGTTTCGGGTAAATGATATAATTTTGCACCCAGAATGCAACAAATATATTTCTAACCATTAAAATAACTTGCTTATGAAACGACTTTTTACGCTTTTCGCAGGTCTGTTGCTCCTTGGCGGTAGCCTTTCTGCACAGACGAAGTACACCAACCTTGTTGCCAATGGTAACCTGGAGGGTGATGATTTGACTAATTTCTGGGTGCAGGAGTGGCGCAATGCGGGCGACGAGACCCGTACCGACGGTGTGCCCAACGTGGTGGAGGATCCTATTCTGGCAGGTAACCACTGTATTGCCGTCAGGGCACGTAGTACAGAGGAAAAGGGCAGTGACCTCGATCGTTACGACACGCAGTTCTTTATCACCGTGCCTGCCGATGCCTTGGTCTATACGGATGCCGAGGGCAATACGGTGTACAAGCAGATCCGTGTGACGGCGAAGGTCAGGGCCGAGAAGGCTGCCCATATCGGAACGCAGGCCCACGCGATGCCTGGTCAGTATATCGGCTGGGAGACATTCGGCAGTTACGACGTGACCACGGAGTGGAAGGTCATCGAGTGGGAGGGCGTCACGCCTTCTGGTACCAACGGTGATTCCGGTGAGCCGGTACATACCGTCACCTTCGACCTGGCTGACTATAAGGACGGTAATATTTACTACTTCGACGACATCAAGTTGGAGGCCCGCGATCCGAAGGCTCCCGAGGAGTTCTCTGGCTGGTTCAACTTCCTGAGAAAGGGCACGCTGTCGGTAGACAAGATCGGTAACTTCACCAACTTCACGGGTCGTGATGGCTTGACTGGCCGTGATGAGCAGGCCCGTCTCGTGACCGACGCTGACGGTGAACCGGCCCTTACCGTGGCTTCTATTGCCTATAATGGCTATGTGAAGAACCAGTTGTTCGATGAGGAAGGCAATCCCCAGTTGGACGACGAGGGTAATCCCAAGTACGAGGAAGGCCCTGTCTACGTGAAGGAGAACGGCGACACGCTGAAAAACCAGAATGGTAATGCCATCAACGGTATCGACGACTGGCAGACCCAGTTCTTCGTCACCATCCCTCACAAACTGACCACTGGCCAGAAGTACAAGGTCGTGATGTGGGCCCGTGCCGACAAGGAGGCCACCATCCAGTCGCAGATCCACCGCATGCCTGGTGACTACCTCTTCTATCAGTTGCTTGGCGATCTCAACCTGACCACAGAGTGGCAGAAGTTCGAGTTCGAGGGCGATGACTACACAATCAACGACTCTCAGAACGGCGGCCAGACCATCGCTTTCAACTGTAACGTGCTGAAGGAGGAGAACAACTACTATTTCCGCTTTGAGGAGTTCGCCGTCAATAAGGGCGATGTCATCAAGAACGACCTCATCCTGGGCCAGGAAACCCTGACACTGCCTGTTCCTGAGAACGGCAAGGACGTCACCGTGAAACTCGATATGTCGGAGATGATGGCGTTGCTTGAGGTGGAAGACCTGACTAAGTATCTGAATGACAATGTGATGTGCGTGAAGATGGAGGATGAGGACTTCTCTGGTGGCCTGCAGGCTACGACCGGTGCCTTCCTCGATGCCAACGGTAACTGGATCGACGATGAGAGCGGCATCAACATCTGCTTCCCCGAGGACGATATCGAGGGTAAGGAAGTGGGCATCAACATCTACAACGGTGCTGAGTCGTTCGCTGCCGGCAAGACGCTCGACACGAAGATCTGCTTCGAGTCAGAGACTGGCTGGCTCTACGTCTACAACATCCACTTCGTTGATCCCGCCGCCTACGAGGACTACACGGCCATCAGCGACGTCAAGGTGGAGCGCAAGGCCGACAAAACCCTCTATGACCTGACAGGCCGCAAGGTAAGCAAGGCCGGCAAGGGCATCTACATCATGAACGGCAAGAAGTTCTTAGTGAAGTAAACCCACCACTGATCCCTAAAACAAGAGGCTCCTGGCAATCGTCAGGAGCCTCTTTTGCTGTTACTTGGTAACAAACTTGCCGGGCGTGGCTTCTTGTTTCAGGGCATCGGCGAACTGGTGGGGGGTGACGGTGACGGGGCCCTTCATCAGTTCGGGGATGTTGTAACTCTTCAGGAGTTGGCGGTGGTAGTCGGGATCGGCTGTCGGCAACTCGAAGGGCTTGGTAGCATGGCCGTCAGGGGCGATGTGGGCGAAGAAGGGACGGGTGAAGTTGTCGTCGGTGCGGCGGCTGCTGAACACGATCCAGCGGCCTGACGAACTCCATGTGTGATAGGCGTCCACGCTCGGGCTGTTCACCTCCTTCAGGGGACCGGCCTCACCCGTTGTCAGGTCGATGAGCCAGAGGTCGGCATCGCGGTGCCAGATGTGGAAGCAGCCCCATTCGCCGACGGACAGCAGCAGGAAGCGGCCGTTGGGCGAGAGGCGCGGCAGGGTGGCACTCAGGCCCAGGGCGGCAGCGTCGAACACCAGTTCGCGGGGGCCGAAGGCGTGGGTCTTCTCGTCGAACGACTTGCGGTAGATATTATACTTGATCTCCTTGTAGCGGAAGATCGACTCGGCCTCGGCACCCACGGTGTCCTGCAGTTCGAAGTGGGCCGAGCCGTAGTAGAGGAACTTGCCGTCGGGACTCCAGGCGGGGAAG
>FLNX01003152.1_pt1 | contig 21162 bp, 19 predicted proteins | sample 1140341 | NCBI WGS metagenome assembly FLNX01 (sample SAMEA3878208, study PRJEB12797) | bioreactor metagenome | biome: Moose rumen | place: Sweden | collected 2011-10
GCTGGCCCGCAAACTGAATTTCCTCGACGGTGTACGAGAGCAAGTCTGGAAGAAAAACAAATAGGCAAAGCCCTCTTCGCTCCCCGCTCCTCGAAAAAAATGGCCTTCTCCACAAAAAAAAGTGTGGATATATTTGTATTGTAAAAAAAAAGTATTACTTTTGCGGCCAAATTACGAACAATTAAAAAAGAAAGGACATTATTATGTATTGGACGCTTGAGTTGGCCTCGAAGCTCGAAGATGCTCCCTGGCCTGCCACAAAGGACGAACTGATAGACTATGCCATCCGCTCCGGATGCCCCCTCGAAGTGCTTGAGAACCTTCAGGAAATCGAGGACGAGGGCGATATCTACGAGAGTATTGAGGATATCTGGCCAGACTATCCCACCAAGGAGGACTTCCTGTTCAACGAGGACGAGTATTGATCGGCTTCGTTAGGTCTAAACCATTTAATACCAGCGAGATAGACAAAGATAATTTGTTTATCTCGCTGGTGTTTTTACAATAGAAGGGAGATTTTCTAGTACACTCCTCTATACGCTAAGGGCAAAGAACCCGTCATTGAGGAGCAGGACGGTTATCGCATAAAATCCCTTATGTTCCTACTTTACAGAGTAGTGAAATAGATCCTACCCAGAAAATTACCCAGAAAATACTGGAACAGATAAAACTTAATCCATAATACATGAATTTTTCATAATTTATGTAAAAACATATGTTTTATAGATGGTATTACTCCAAAAACTCCTTTTTCGTTATTTTTTTAAACGAAAAGTTATCAATAATTGGCAAACCTACACTAAATGCTTTTAACCGTCTGATACACATATGGTTAAGCCCATGAAGGTTTGTTTTAAACCTGCACAAACCTGCACAAACCTACACTCATGTGGTTTTGCGTTGCTCATTGGCCTAAGTGACGCGTTTAGCACTCGTAAATGACGTGTTTAGCACTCGTAAATGACGTGTTTAGCACTCGTACATGCCGTGTGTACCATTCGTACATGACGTGTGTACCATTCGTACATGACGCGTGTACGACTCGTACATGACGTGTGTACCATTCGTATACGCCATCTAAAGAAAACGTGTACAACGAGTATTTGCCTGATGACAAACAAGTTTCGAGCCAAAAACATGACTCTTGCACCAAAAAGCCCCAATTTAGTGTAGGTAGGACCGCCTTAGTGTAGGTTACATACACTAATAAAACCATTGAATATCAGGAAGATACGTCGACAAGTGCACAAGTGTAGGTATTTTCGCAAAAAAAATTTTCGTTTGGAAAATTGGCATTTTATGATCACCCAAATTGACGCAGAACCAACAAAAATTTGAGAAACTCTAAAATGAAAACATCTGCTTAACAAATCTTAACGTGGAAAACAACGGCAATTTTCCGATTTTGACATTTGGAGATTGCATCGTCCTGTGGCAGATGCGGCAAAAAAGAATAAAGTTGTATATGCGACATTGTAATGTTGTTTGTTTTCGTTGAATTGGCAATTTCAAATAGCAAATAGTATAAAAATCGTGAAAGGAGAACAGTTTTCTCCAGTCTTCTGCACAAAAACCAATATAATTATATAACTTTGCATCAAAATTAAATATATTCAAGAACTATGGATAAGATTAATCGCTTAAAAGTAGTCCTCGATGAAAAGGAAAAGAGTGGCAAGTGGTTGGCAGACCAATTAGGGAAGTCAACATGTACTGTTAGTAAATGGTGTAGCAATACAACACAACCTGATTTACAAACGTTGTCAAAGATTGCACAACTATTAAATGTCGATACAAGAGATTTACTTACTTCAAATATAAACAGTTAACAAGAATATGAACGGAAGGGTTCCACATATTGTTCAATATCAAGGATCCAAGAGAAATCTTGCTCCACTGATATTACAGTACTTTCCCAATAAGTTTAATCGGTTGATAGAGCCTTTCGCAGGAATGGCTGCTATTACAATCGCTGTATCTAAACAAAAAAGAGCAGAGCAATATCTACTAAACGATCTGAATAAACCTCTAGTCAACTTGTTAAAAGAGGCAATAACTAATCCACATAAGCTAATAGAGGACTACTCAAAAGTTTGGAATGAACAGTCAACCTATCAAGGTGGAAGTATTGAACATTATTATAAGGTGAGAGAAGATTTCAACAATGGCAACCAGTGTGCGGCATATATGCTCTATTTGCTGGCTCGTTGCGTTAAGGGTTCTGTACGATATAGCAGTTCTGGACAGTTTAACCAGTCTCCAGATAAACGCAGAATGGGCACAAACCCTAAAAACCTTGCTCGTAATGTTTACTTAATTTCACATTTCCTAAAAGGTAAAACTGATTTTTCGTCTGTTGATTATCGTGAAGTAACGAGAAGTGCAAGACCTGGTGATGTGGTTTATATGGATCCGCCTTATCAAGGAGTGTGTTCGTCACGAGATAGCAGATATTTTTCTGGAATTGACTTCAATGGCTTTGTTGAGTGTATTGAAGACCTCAATAGAAGAGGTATTGATTTTGTTATAAGCTATGATGGAAAATGCGGTGACAAACAATATGGCTGTGACCTCCCTAAAGATTTAGGACTCGAAAAAATAATGTTAAATGCAGGTCTTTCAAGCCAAAGCCTATTGTTGGGCAAAAAAGAGACAACGATTGAAGCTCTATATTTGAGTCACAATTTACGGAATAAAACAGCTCCAATCGTACAAGTTGTGCAAGAACAATTAATATTTGCGATATGAAATTATCAAAAAGTGAGTTGAACAAACTCAATTCAATTACAGACAAACGTCCTTCAACAGTAATTCAACATATAATTAGAAAGGGATTCATTACAACTGAAGAACTTACTAATGATTATGGTTATGAACACGCACCTCGTGCTGCTAGAGATGTTAGGGAGCGCGGTATTAACCTTGTATCTTATCGTGTAAAGTCAACTGATGGGAGAAGCATTGCAGCATATAAATTCGGTGAACCTGTATTTATTGATAATAAAATATCTAAGGTTGCTGGAAGAACTGCTTTGTCTAACGCATTAAAGAAGGCTCTTGTCGACAAATATGGAGCAATCTGTTTTATTTATCTCCAACCAATGGAAGAAAGACTATTGCAAATAGACCTTGCATGAAATAAATGCAGTGCAAGTAATTGATTATAAGGACAAATCAGCGAGCAAGAGAGTTTTGTGTCCCCGATTTGAGCACACGAATCCCCTTAAAAGCCATTTTTACTGCAAACAACACCCAGACTTTTCATTTTTGGGGGTTACAGATGGCAAAATGTCAGTAATCAGACTTAAATAACAATAAAAACGGAGCAGAAAGGCCATTATCTCATTAAAAATTTGTAACTTTGCGCCCATGCAATGTGCGCATGACGAACAGTCGGCGTTACAGACATCGGCAAATGACCCTAACTGCCAATAGGCAAATAAATAATCGCCCTCCTTCGCTGTATTGCATAAAGGTTTGGTCGCCTGTCGAGACACTGCTTGGGGGGCTATTTATAGATAGAAAACAGAATATGCAACAAACAAAAAGAAAGGAGGCAAGAACGTTGTATCTTGACTTTGAAGAATTTCGCAATACTTATCAAGACGGTATAACGCCTAAGTCACATTCATTAGAGGGTAATGAACTGTACTATGGCCTTAACCCTAATGCGAGGATTCTTGTTGCATATGTGCCACAGGAAAACGCTACTCCTTTTGAACAGTTTAAGGCCACAGAATATTATACACGTCCTAAGTTTCCGAATACAATAAACTTAAAGGAGGTTGAATATTTTGTACCCTATTTCAAGGGGAAGGGCATTCGGGATGTTTACCAGGTTCATCACATCAACACATGCACGAAAAAGGACTTTGACCCAGATTGTGATGATGAAAGAATGCGCTTGTTGTTCCAATTTAAGTTCGTGAAGCAATTGTTTGAAGATTATCGTCCCCACGATTTAAAAATTTGGCATTGTTTCACAGATACAACTGTCAAAGAACTTATAGACGGAAAATCTCTCATCCGCTTTATTGACCTCTTTGCCGGTATTGGTGGAATCAGACTGGGGCTGGAACAGGCTGCTAATGAAATGGGTTATGCAACGCAATGCCTGATGACATCAGAAATAAAACCTGCAGCCATTAAAGTGTTGCGGCAGAATCATCCAGATGAGCCTATCTGTGGAGACATTACACAAATTGATACTGCTCAAATACCCGATTTTGACATATTGTGTGCAGGTTTCCCCTGTCAGGCATTCTCCTGTGCAGGCAAGCGAATGGGATTTGAAGATGCACGAGGTACTCTGTTTTTTGAGGTTGCACGTATTCTTCGTGACAAACGTCCTAAAGGTTTCATTTTGGAAAATGTAGAGGGATTAGTATCACATGATGGAGGAAAGACATTTAATGTGATATTAGACATTTTAAACTCTTTACATTATAAAGTTTCGTATCGAGTACTAAACTCAAAAGATTTTGGTGTTCCGCAAGAGCGCAAACGTATATATATCGTGGGAACAAAAGCGAAACAACCTGATTTGGAAACCTTTGACACAACCCACAAATCCGTAGAGTCCATCTTGGAAAGTGGAAAGCCATTGTCGCAAACGCAGTTTACAAAAAACTTATTACGTTTTTATTCTGCCCAATCGTTGAAAGGGAAAAAGATAAAAGACAAACGAGGCGGAGAAGATAACATACATAGTTGGGACTTGGAGTTGAAAGGTCATATCTCTTCCAAACAGAAAGACTTGTTGAATCACATTCTGCATGAGCGGCGCAAACACAAATGGGCTTTGATTTACGGTATAGACTGGATGGACGGTATGCCCCTGACCATTGATATGATTAAACAGTTCTATGATGACAACGATTTGGAAAATATGTTGAACGATTTGGTTGGCAAGGGATATTTAGTATATGAACATCCCAAAAAAGTCGTTATTAGGCAGACACCGACCGGGAATGTGCGCTCTCGTGAAAGAGACACAAGCCTTCCAATGGGTTATAATATTGTTGCTGGCAAATTGAGTTTTGAGGTGTCCGAAGTTTTAGACCCGAAAGGGCATGCCCCAACTTTAGTAGCAATGGACATGCACCGTATTCATGTGGTAGATGGTGATGGCATTCGTCAATTAACTTTGACTGAAGGGAAAAGACTTTTCGGATATCCCGACAGCCATAGGTTAGATGTGTCAATAAAGGAGGGCTATGACTTATTAGGAAATACAGTGGTAGTCCCTGTCATAAAAGCAGTAGCAAAAAGACTATTAAAAACAATATAATTAAGTATGAAAATTTCAGCTATTGAATTATTTAATAGGCTTGTAAATGAATTTGACATTTACAAGAAGGAAGGTAAAATCTTTTTCCAATTAGGGGATATTGATATAATTGTGAAGAAGAGGGATGTGGTAGGCAACATTATCCAAGAATGGGTTTATGAATGGCTTAGAAAGAATAATGTTGAGTTTGAAAGAGATGAAGGGCAATTACCACCAGATTTGTTTTTAGCCCCGGAAGATAAGACCTGCAATTTGGTAGAAATCAAGGCTTTTAACTACCAAGAATCTCCAGCCTTTGATATTGCAGAGCCATTGGCATATTTGGAGGAAATAGTAAAACGCCCATATATGCTTTATACCGATTATCTTATATTTGGCTACAAAATGGATGAAGAGACTGGCATTATTACCATTGAGAATATGTGGCTAAAGAAGGTATGGGAGATATGCAGCCCTTCAAAGACTAAAGGACTACCCATAGGAGGACAGGCAGTAAAAATCAGACCAAACAAATGGTTTAACAAATCAAAAAGAGCAACTCCAAACTTTGCTTCTTTGGAAGATTACTTAAGTGCTTTTGTCGATTTATTGTATCATTTGTATAATGGCTCTAAGCATTCTGAAATAGCAAAGACAGCAAAGGAGAGAATAATAACTTCTTATCAAAGGCATTTCCCAGACAAGGAATTGCATATACTATGGTTTGATGCAATAAAGGAGAAGTACTTCCCAGCAAGAAAATAAATTTGAACTGGGAATCCGTTCGCACTAATCATCCAACTGCACTCTTTCATTCTTTTGCTTTAATTCAACATCTTATCAAGATTAACAACGCATCATATGAGGCCACTGATCTTCAGCAACAAAGCCGATTGTCAGTGGGTTCTTTGTGCTTTTAGGCGGGCAGGGGGGGGAGGGCCTGTTCTGTTGTGCGTTATCGGCTGTTGCGATACGCTTGAGTGGTGGTGCCCGTCATTCGCTTGAAGTATTTGCAGAAGAATGAGGGATTGGGGAAGTTCATCTCATCGGCAATCTGGGCAGCAGTCTTGTCGGAATGACGCAGTTCGACCTTGATGCGCGTAACGATGGCATCATCGATCCATTGCTTAGCCGCTTTCCCACTGACACGCTTCACCAGCGTACTCATGTATCTTGGCGAAAGGAAAAGGTGCTGAGCATAGAATTCGATGTTGTGCTCCTTCATTGCATATTGAGTGACGAGCTGAATGAAGTCGGCAAACAATCGTTGCTCACGCGACAAAGCAGAGCGACTCTCATTCTCATAACGATTCCAATAATGATTCACCTGCCAAAGGAAAGCCGACACCAAATGGAGCACAACTTGCGAATCGCGCTGTTCTCCCTGCATCACATCATAGAGCAAGGTGTGGATGGCATTCAGTCGCTGCCTTTCCTCTGGAGCCAGCGTGAAGTTGAAGTCGCGAACATGCCCATTGAGCATCGGCGGAACAGACGTTGGGAAGGCCAGACTGACCAGTTCGTCGGTCATTGATATGCCGAATCCCTGCACATCGTCAGAGAACGCCCCCAGATGAAAGATGCTGTTGTGGCTGAGGAACACCACTTGTCCAGCTTCGAAGCTGCGCGGAATCAGATTAACGGTAGGATGAGTTTCTCCTTTCAGGATGACCATCACACGCATATCGGGCAACACATAAGTATCGTCGGAAAGCTTCGACAGCACTCGGTTGATGGGTGGATTGCGTGCTACGACGAGGTTTTCTGAGATATAGTCGTTGAGCAACTGCTTGTCGGTTTCTCCACGAAGCAGTTCGCTGAGTTGCTTCAGGTTGAATTGATTCAGTTTGTTCATCTTTCAAAGCAATGAGACTATGGAAAGGAATTAGCGAGAATTCTTTTTATAGCTGAGGACAGCCCAAGAACCCATGCAGAGCGAGAAGGCAGCAAGCGCGAACACCTGGTGGGCGATGTTGCTGAAATTGCCTCCGCGCACGAACACCGTCCGGACAGCATCGATGAAATAGTGCATCGGGTTGACGTAGGTGGTGGCATACGACCAATCAGGCATTGAGCGAGTAGGCGTGAAGAGCCCGCTGAGCAGCAAGAGACAGACGACAAAGAACCACATCACGAACATTGCCTGCTGGAGCGTGTCGCTATAGTTGCTGATGAGCAGGCCGAAGGACGAGAAGAACAGCGCCAGCAACATAGCCAACAGATAGACCAGCCAGAGGGGCCCTTGACACGTGATGCCGTAAATAGCCCACGCCAAAAGGAGACAAACGGTGACGATGAAGAGTCCGATGAGCCAATAGGGAATGAGCTTGGCCAGGATGAATGCCCACTTAGAAACCGGCGTAACGTTGATTTGTTCGATGGTGCCCGTCTCCTTCTCGCCCACGATGTTCAGGGCGGGCAGGAATCCACACATCAGCATCATGACGATGGCCAGCAAGGCAGGAATCATAAACACCTTGTAGTTGAGGTGCTTGTTGTAAAGATAGAGAACAGAAGGCTGGGCAAGAACGGCAGCCGACGAGACAGAGGACGTGACAATCTGCGAGAGATAAGAAGCACCGATGCTACCCTTCGTTCCGTTGACAGCATTTGCGGCAATGAGGAGTTGCCCTCCCCCACTCTTTTGAAGTCCACCCGTTTCCACAGCCTTACCGTAGCCTTGCGGGATAACCAGGACGATGTCGGTACGGCTCTTCTCTATTTCCTTGAGGGCAGCATCGTAGGACGATTGCATGCCGCTGAAGATGAAGTAGTTGCTCTGCTGGATGCTGTTCACCATACGCTGACTCAGCGTAGAGCGATCGTTGTCTACCACACAGACGCGTATATTCTTTACTTCCTGATTCATGACCCAAGGCATTACACACATAATCATGATGGGGAACACGAAGATGAGCTTGGGCAGGAAAGCGTTGCGACGAATCTGGAGGAACTCTTTTTGTATGAGGTATTTGATGGTCATGGTGATGGGTGATGGGTGGTGGATTATTCGAGTCGGGTCTTGAACTTGAGGAGAGAGACGGTGAGGAGGAAGAGCGTCATAGCAGAGAGGATGATGACTTCGCGCATCACATCGCCAAGACCTACGCCCATGATCATCAGTTTGCGCATCGCCTCGATATAATAGCGAGGAGGAACGATGGCTGACACCCATTGCAGGATTGTGGGCATCGACTCTATGGGAAAGAGCATGCCAGAGAGCATGACGATGGGCATGAGCAGCACCATCGCCGAGAGCAAGAGGGCCATCAGCTGGGTAGTGGCGATATTGGAGATGAGCAATCCGAGCGAGAGTGCCAACAGGATGTAGATAGCGCTGACCATAAAAATCCAGACGATAGAACCTGCGAGCGGTACGCCCAACACGAAGCGAGCCATCAGCAGGATGCTGACGAGGATGGTGAAAGCCAACAGCAGATAAGGAACGGCCTTGGCAACGATGATCATCAACGGACGGACGGGCGACACCAAGAGCACCTCCATCGTGCCTTTCTCCTTTTCGCGCACGATGCTGATGGATGTCATCATGGCGCAAATGAGCATCAACAACATGCCCATGATGGCAGGCACGAAGTTATAGGCCGACTTCATCTGCGGATTGTAGAGGAGTTTGGTGGTGAGAGGGGTGATATGAGAGGTGAGAGACGAGAGGAGAATTTGCGTGGCATAGGTGGTCCACTGCTGCGCCATATTGGGGTCGGAGGCATCCACGATGAACTGCAGCCCGCTCTTCTTCGAGGCGAAGTCCTTAGCGAAGACAACCGCCATATCCGCCTTCTGCCTGCGTATCAGCAGTTCGGCTTCCTGAGTAGTTCCAACTACAGCGGTGATATTGAAATATTCTGAGGCTGCCAGTCTGTCAACTGCGGCTTGCGTGAGATGGTCCATCTGCGAGGCAACCACCACGGTGCGGACATTCTTCACATCGTTGGTGATGGCAAAGCCGAAAAGTAACATGAGTACGACAGGCATGCCGAAAAGGATGAGCATCGTGCGACGGTCGCGCAAGATGTGCATGGATTCTTTGTGGACGAAACTGAGGAACTGGTTCATGATGGGTGAGGGGTGGTGAGGGGTGATAGGTGAGGGGTGATAGGTGATGGGTGATGGGTGATGAGGGAGTTAGTCGCTGCTACGGGTGGCCTGTCGGGCCAGATAGGTGAACACATGATCCATATCAGGCTGGTGGAAGCGCTGCTTCAGCTCGTCGGGCGTTCCGAGAGCACTGATTTTGCCGTCAACCATGATAGAGATGCGATCGCAATATTCAGCCTCATCCATATAGTGAGTAGTGACGAAAACCGTGATGCCCCGTGCAGCCGCGTCGTAGATGAGTTCCCAAAACTGCCGACGAGTGGCAGGGTCTACCCCACCCGTTGGCTCATCGAGGAAGACCACACCCGGTTCGTGGAAGATGCTGACCGAGAAGGCCAGTTTCTGCTTCCAACCCAAGGGGAGCGAGGACACGAGGTCGTTCTTATGGTCGGCGAAATGCAGTCGGTTGAGCAGCTCGTCGGTCTTTCGGTCAATATCCTGATCCTTCATCCCATAGATGCCAGCAAAGAGGCGGATGTTCTCGGCAACGGTGAGGTCTTCGTAGAGTGAAAATTTCTGCGACATATAGCCGATGTGCTTCTTGATCTGCTCGTGCTCCGTGCAGATGTCATAGCCCACGACCGTGCCCGTTCCACTTGTAGGTTGGTTCAGGCCCGTGAGCATGTGCATCGCCGTCGTCTTGCCTGCGCCGTTGGCTCCCAAGAAACCGAATATCTCTCCGCGATTGACGCTGAAGCTGATGTCGTCGACAGCGTGGAAAGAGCCGAAAGCCTTGACCAGATGGTGAACGGCTATGATGGGTGTTGGGTGATGGGTGTTGGGTGTTGGGTGAGGGGTGAGGGGTGTTGGGTGAGGGGTGATGGGTGTTGGGTGGTGATGGGTGAGAGGTGGCGGATTGAAGATGTCCTTGAATTGACTGAGGATGACGTCAGGCGTATCGACACCTCGCAGGACACCTTGATTGAGGAAAGCCACTCGTTCGCAACAGCGCACCTCATCGAGATAGGGCGTGGCGGCCACGATGGTGATGCCCCGATCCTTCAGCGAGGCGAGCATCTCCCAAAACTCCTTGCGGCTAACAGGATCAACGCCTGTAGTAGGCTCATCGAGGAACAACACGCTGGGACTGTGCACCAGCGCACAACTCAGAGCCAGTTTCTGCTTCATGCCGCCCGAGAGCGCCCCCGCCTTTCTGTTGCGGAAGGGTTCTATCTGCGAATAGATGGCTTTGATGCTGTCGTAGCCTTTCTCAACGGTTGTGCCAAAGAGCGTGGCAAAGAACTGGAGGTTCTCCTGTACGGTGAGATCCTGATAGAGAGAGAATCTGCCAGGCATATACCCTACCCTACGCCGAATCTCCTTCATCTGCCGCACCGTGTCGAAGCCGTCGACAGAGGCAGTACCCTGATCGGGCATCAACAACGTACAGAGGATGCGGAACATGGATGTCTTTCCGGCTCCATCGGGGCCAATCAGTCCGAACACCTCTCCCTTGCCAACGGAAAACGACACCCTATCGAGCGCCTTCACCCTTCCGTAGCACTTGCTCACACCGTTTACTTCAATGGCATTCATCACTCTACACTATGAACTAAAACTTCACTTCGCCATACATGCCGATCTTGGCAAATCCATCGTTCTTGATGCGCACCTTGACAGCATACACCAAGTCGGCTCGCTCGTCGTCGGTCAGGATGGTCTTGGGCGTAAACTCGCTGCGACTGCTAATCCAGCTCACCACCCCTTCGTATTCCTTCTTCTGCCCCTTTCCGTAGTCGGCAAACACCTTGGCTTTCTGTCCCACCTTGATGTGTTCCAACTGGGCAGAGGTGACATAGGCTCGAATCATCATATTGCCTATATCCGCCATTTTCAGCAACGGCTTGCCCACCGTCACGAACTCGCCCTGCTCTACATATTTTTCGAGTACGGTTCCGCTGATGAGTGCGATGACGTGGCACTTGCGCAGCTGGTCGTAGAGCTGATTCACCTGCACATCAATGGTGGACTGCTGGGCGTTGAGCGTTGAAAGCTGAGTGTTGAGCGTAGAGATCTGCGCATCGAGTTGGCGCTTGAGCACTTTCACCTGAGATGTGGCATCGTCGAGCATCTTGGTAGGCGCAGCACCATCGGCTACGAGTTCCTTGTAACGTTGCTGCTCAGCCTGCGCTTTGGCCAGTTGCTGTCTCGTAGCAGCAATCTGCTTTTCCATATCCGGTTTCTGGCTCTGATAGACCCCTTTGGTGGCACTCAACTGCTGGATTTTGAGCCAAATCTGCGTGGTGTCGATCAGTGCCACATCTTGTCCCTGTGCGATGTTGTCGCCTTCGTTGATTAGGAACGACAGCAAAGAACCACTTTGCTCAGCATAGAGGGTGGTCTCTGTGGTCTCGAAGGTGCCCGTTGCGTCGTATTCCTTCTCGCTGGTAGAACACGATACGAAGAGGAGCGCCAGGAGGAAAGAGGCGGTCATTCGGGTTGTTGATGAATTCGTGTGCATATTGTTTTATTGTTTGATTACGATATTACGTTAGTTACTGCCCCCACCCCTAACCCCTCCCCTACAAGGGAGGGGAAGGGGCTACGCCCTTCATTGTGGGGGAGAAGCGGCTCCCGTTATGGGGGAGAGACGGCTCCCATTGTGTAGTTGAGGCTGTAGATTTCTTTGAGCATGTCGATTTCATGCATCGACTGCTGGACGCGAGCGGCATTTTCCGCATTGATTTCGCGCAGCAGATCGTTCACGTCGATGATGCCGTGCTGTAGTTTCGACTCAGCCGCCTTTCTCACCTTGCTGCGCAGGTTGATGATCTCCTCGTCGTCGGCCATCAGTTGTTGGTATCGGGTGATGTTTTCGTTCTGCTGAAGCTGCTCCAGGTTGTTGTTGAACAAGAACACCTCGCGCTGGACATCGAACATCGAGCGTCGCGCCTGAAGGCGGGCCTTGTCGTTCTTTCGTGTGTAGAGCGCCCCGATGTTCCATGATAGGCGTGCGCCGATCATGCCGTTGAGCGACCACCTCCGATGCAGCATGTCCTCGAACATGTTGTAGCCGGGGTAGCCATAGAAGCCCTGTGCGAAGATGCCCAGACGGGGTTTCAAGGCTGCATCGAGCGCTCTCTCCTGCGCATCTGCCAAGCGTATCTGCGAGTCGATCAAGCGGAGTTCCGGTCGGAAGTTTTCTTGTGGCGATGTGACAGGTTGCGGTTTGACGGGCGCTTTGACCTCCATACCACAGAAGGTGCTGAGCATCCTGGCGAGCGTCTGGCGTTGCGACAACAGACTGGTCAGCTGCTGCGCGACGTTGAGCTTTTCCGCCTTCACGTTTTGATAGTCGCTCTCTGCCGCCGTTCCCCCTTTGAACATAGATGCCAGCTTTTTCTCGTTGGCATTGAGGAGTTGCTGCAGATCACGTTTCAGCACGATTTGCTCGTCGAGCAACAAGAGGGCAAAGTACATTTCGTTTACGCGCTTGCGCACCTGATAGAGGTTGACCTCGTTCTGAGCGGTTTCCACTTGTCCCTGCTGCCGAGCGACCTCCTGGCGACTCTTGATGGCTCCGCCGTCGAAGAGCGTCTGCTGCAGGTCGATGGCCACACGATACTGGTCGTTTTTCAGTCCCTGCATGTGGATGCCCATTTGCTGGTATAGGTCCTGCATCTGCCTTGGGAATGCTGTCACGTCGGACTGGATGGTGGCCTGCGCCGTTGCCGTTAGTTGAGGGAGCCAGTCTTTCTGGATGTTCTGCACGGTGAGGTCGGTGGTTTGGCGAATCAGGTCCATCTGCTTGATGAGTGGGTAGTTTCGCTCAGCCGCTTGCTGGCAATCCTGGAGCGATTGGGCATGAACGAGGGCTGAAAAGACGATAAGTGCTGATATGGATGCTAAGAATCTCATGTTCATAAGTTTTGTTTGTTGGGTGCAAAGATACGATGTTTTTTGCTTATTTCTGCTATCTTTTTGAGGGAATATATGCTCTTTTTGTACAATTGCTATACTTTTCGGCATTTTTTGCTTTGTTGGGCGGGGTGCAACTGGGGGGACCGAATAAAATTCGGGGAGAAGAGACGGGACATTCGGAGGGAGGCTATGGAAATGGAGGGGAAAGGCGCTGGAAACGGAGGGGAATTGCACTGGAAGAGGGAAGGGATTACACTGGAGGGCGGAGGGGTACGGAGGTGTAGAGGAGTGTGTGTTCAGTAGGTCAAAGATCGCAGGTTAACACATGTGTTTTGTTTCTGGATGCAAAGGTACGAAAAAAAAATGAGAAATCGGGAAAAACGGGAAAAAACCGACGAGAAATCTGACGGTGGGCTGATAAAGCGCTTATTCTGTTTTTGGGGTATGTATGCTTTAAAAGTAAACTGTCAACTGTCAACTGTCAACTGAAAGAAACAGATGGATTCTGCACCTCGTTTTGCTTCTACCAGGAAGGTGTTTCGGCCTTGCTTAGACGGAGGATTGGCGGGCATCGCCAGGCACGATGCCATATTCATCCTTGAAACACTTGGTGAAATAGGAAGGCGACGTGAAGCCCACGCGATAAGCAATCTCGCAGACCGTCTGGTCGGTTTGGATGAACAGCAGACGAGCCTTATTCAGTCGAGCCCTTCGGAGCAAGTCAACCGGAGTGGATCCGGTGAGCGCCTTCACCTAACGATAAAGCTGAACACGGCTCAGAGCCAGTTCGGAAGCAATGGTCTCAACGCTCAGGTCGCTGTCGTCCATGCGCTCTTCAACCACCTTCTTGAAACGGGCGATGAAGGCATTCTCGGTGGTGGAGGATGAGGGGGCGGGGGAAAGGCGGATGGAATCCGCCTGGAAAGAAACGGAACCAGTGGAGGGATCCGGCTTGAGGGGGACGGGATCTGTGGAGGAATCCGGCTTGAGGGGGACGGGACCTGCGGAGGCTTCTTGATCCGACAAGCGTTCCTGCGGAGCGGGCTGGGTGCTGAATGATGACGGAGTACCCCCTCCATCTTCCTGGGGGAAGAGTCGGTGTTAGGATGTTGGGGGGTAGTTGCCCAGAGATTTTTCAGCACGCTGCGGCTCTTGAGCAAGTTGTCGATGCGTGCCAACAGCACCTCAGCCACGAAGGGCTTAGTGAGATAGGCGTCGGCCCCACTCTGATACCCCTCGACCTGATGCTGATCCATTGCACGAGCGGTGACCAAAATGACCGGTATATGGCTGGTGACGAAGTTGCTCTTCACCTGCTTGCAGAAGTCGAGTCCATTCATCACCGGCATCATGACATCGCTCAAAATCAGATCGGGCACTTCCTCCTGAGCCAAAGCGAGAGCCTGCTGACCGTCGGCAACCTCGATAACCTTATAATAGGGCTGTAGGATGGTTCGGAGATACGAACGGAGGTCGGCATTATCGTCGACGACGAGGAGCGTGAGCGATTCCTCGGAATAGACCTCGTTGAGCCGCATATCGTGAGCCTCCCGCGCCTGATTGACGATGAGTTCATCAATCTCATTAGGCGTCATATCCTGGGTGTTCTTTCCCATCTGCACATCGAAAATCTTGTTGACCAAGACCGACAAATGCGCCACATTGCGGCGGATGATGTCGAGCATATCGGCTGTGGAGGCCGATGACTGACGCATCTCGGGTGTCTGCGCCAACTGATCGAGCGGTCCGGCAATGAGCGTGATGGGCGTGCGCAGTTCATGGCTCACCTGCGTATAGAAGTCCAACTGCTCGCGCTGCAAGTGCCCACGCTCCTGTGCGATGCGCACCTTCTGCCGATGACGAGGAGAAGCAACAAGGCGATGATGCCAACGGAAAGGAAGATGACCATACGCTGGGAAGAGAGCTTCTGCAAATAGCCCGCAGCCATCGCGTGTAGCTGCTGCACATACTGCGTCTGGCGGATGACCTCATCGCCCTCTAACTGGAGCACGCGGGCATTGGCCTGCGTAACGATGGCCGAAATGAGAGAAGTTTCCTTCTTATACGGTCGTTCATACCAAAGACCAGGTCGACCTGTTCGTGAGCATGAGAGGTGAGCCACTCTTTGGTGATGCTATACGCCGTAGGCTCCGTCCAATCGCATATGTTAGTGAGCCTGGAGCTGCAAGGGAGAGAGGGGGAGGGTATCAATGGGGAGGGGAGTGATTACTGACCCCACCCCTAACCCCTCCCCTACAAGGGAGGGGAAGGGGCTACGCCTATTAACGGGGAGAGGTTAATAGTGGGAGCGTTAGTTGGCTGTGAAAGATGCGGTTTGCGATGTTGTGGTGACTTTCGTGGAACAGCCGAGATATAGTCCGTGCCAGGAAGTCTCGGCATCAGAGGGAGCACTGTCGAGCGGACGCACATAATAGGTGCTGCCCTTCGTCATGCCCGTAGCCGTGAAGAGCGCGAGCGTACTGGTGACGTTAGTCTCAAAGTTGTAGGTGACGAGATTGTTGCCCGAAGCATCGCAGAGCGCATAATACTTGCCCGTCTTGTAGCTAATGGAAGACGTATAGAGGTTGTAGCCTTGGGCTGCGCCTGAGATGCTGCCCGAACTGCCTCCCCAGCCGCCACCTTGGCTGCTGCCAGCGCTGATGCCGATGCCCTTACCTTCGATCTTGATATAAGAATTGTTGTCACAGTCAAAGCCCTCCTCGGGTCCGCCAGCCGACGTATAGGCAAAGACCGCACCGTTGCCGATGGTGATAGCGCCCGAACTACCATAGTTGGAGTCGACGGCATCATTACCATTGCTGTAGCAGACGGTAGCACCGCCGTTGAACACAATCTTGCCGCTGGAGTTGATACAGTCGTCGTAGCACTGGAAGTAGTGCTGGCCGCCGCGGATGTCGATGCTGGTCTTCGACTCCAAGCCCTCAGCGCCATCGGAAGAGGTGTAGACCTGCGTCTCACCACCATAGATGGTCACAGCACCCATCACCTTGATGGCTTTGGCATCGGCGCCCGTCGTGCCGCCCATACCGCCGCCTCCCCAGCCGCCGCCTCCCCAGCCGCCGGAAGAGCTGCTGCCGAAGGAGCTGCCCGATGTAGACAGGTTGAGAGAGGGGCCAGTTCCGTCTTCCAGCCCCTGCGTATAGACGCCCGAGCTCTTGATGCACTTGCCGCCGTTGCCCGTCATCTTGATGGTAATGTCGCCACCGTTGAGTGCAATCTTTGCGTCTGCCTTCAGGCCCTTAGCCGTATAGGTATCGCTCGAGCCCTGATAACCGCCCGACGAATCGGTGATGGAGAGCGCGCCGCCGTTGGTCGTGATGTTCGTGGCCGAAACGCCCCTGTTGGACGTTCCGCTATTGGTAATGATGACGCTTCCGCCGTTCTGCACGAAGTCTACCGTCTTGATGGCCGTGCTGTAAGAAGCATCGTTGTTGATGATCTTCACCGTTCCGCTGGGTTTCAGTGTCAGCTCGCCGCCATCGATGGTGACCGTCTGCTTCGACTTGATGCTCTTGCTCATCGCGCCCTTGTTCTCCACGCTGATGGTTCCGCCGCTGATGGTGATGTTGCCATCAGCCTTGATGCCTGCAGCATTGTAGCTGGTGCCGTTCTCTTCCGACTGATCGCTGGTCGAATCGTTGAAGGAGGAGGTGACGTTCGAGAGCGAATAAGTGCGAGTGGAGCCGCTGGTCGTATAGCTATTGGAAATCTGATAATAGATGTCCTCGCCAGAAGTAGGCTTGCTGAATGTAGCCGACACGATGGTGTAGGTAGCTCCGCCACCCCAGCCACCACCGCTGGTGTAGTCGTCGCTCTTGAAATAGTAGTTGCCGTCGTCGGCATTCTGGAAGTCGTAATAATAGAACGTGTAAGTCTGCGCGTAGTAGCCCGTTCCGCTGCTGCGCGTGACCGTATTGGTGAGCTGCTGCACAAGTGTGCCGTCGGCCTTGTAGAGATAGATATTCTTCCAGGCTCTGCTGCCACCATAACCGCCTCCGCCACCCGAAGTGGGCAGCGCGACATATACTTTATAAGATTTCTGCGTGTCGTCGTCGCTGCTACTACTGCCGCTGGTCTCAGCCGTTCCGCCAGCCCCGTTGGCCTTGATGTCGATGGTCACGGTGGCAACGGTCTCGTCGATGGTGATGTTACCGTCGGCATTCAGGCCCTTACCACCCTCAGCGGTGTTGTTGATGGTCAGCGAACCGCCCGAGATACTGATGTTCTCGTCGGCCTTCACGCTTGTGCCGTAGCTGACGTCAGCCCCGTCGACCACCAGGTTTCCACTCTGCGTGATGTCAACAGAACCACCTTTCATGATGAAGCTGCCAGCCGTCTTGAGCGCTTTTCCGCCATCGTTCGTCAGATGGATCGAGAGCGTTCCAGCGCTGACGGTCAGTTCGCCCGTATTCTCATCCTCCTCCACGATGTTTCCGTCGTCGTCGGTGTCATAGCTCAGCTGGATGCCGTCGTCGCCGACACCACTGATATGGATCTGTCCGCCCTTCATCTCGAAATATTGATTCACGTTGAACCCATCGCCGACAGCCTTGGTGATGTTCAGCGTGCCGAAGGTTTTCTTCACCTCCACATACTCCTTGCCCCAGAAAGCGTGGCCGCTGTTTCCGGCGATAGAGAGCGTGCCTGCACCCTTCAGTTCGGTATGACCTTTCACCATGAGGCAGGCCTTCCAAGAGCCGCCCTCGCCGTCGGAGAGCGTGTTGGTCGTTCCGTCGGCCAGTTCCATGCTGATGCGCTTGCCGTCGCGGATGTTGATGGCCGCGCTGTCAGGATTGTGGAGCGTCAGGCCGTTGAAGAGGAACGAAGCCTTCAGCTTGCCGTCCATCCAGAGCGAGCCGTTGTCCGACTGTCCGCTCAGCACGTAAGTAATCTCGTCGCCGGCATAGTCGGCAGCCTGTACGAGAGCCACATGAGCCCCCTTGACCGTTGCCTCCACATAGGGAGCGATGTTTCCGGCGATGATGACCTGAGCCGACTCGCCGCTATAGGCCACCTTCACCGTATTGTTCTGCACCTCCGAATCGTCGATGGTGATGCTGGTGATGTTGTCCAAGACGTATGCCCGCTGGCCTACAGTGAGCGTCATACTGTTGGTAAAGGGCATCTCGCCTGCCTCAGCAGCCGGAACAGCGTAGGTCACGCTGCCCTGATGGATATTCATTGTCTGAGCCTGCACGCCTGCGACAGCAAGCAGCAAAGTGATGACGAGAAGCGATGTGCGAGAGATGATATTCCGGATATTCATTTTACTGCAATTTTAACGATTCTCTGATTACTTCTTACCAAATACACGCCACGCTGCAAAGTGCTCTGTGCTGCATTGAGATTGTCGAACCGTCCGCAGAACGAACCGTCGGCACCATAAACTTCCACCTGCTGGCTTTCCATTTCGGCCAGCGCATCCTGAATCAGAGTGGGCGTCGAGATCTCGCCGCCTTCGGCCGTATCGCTGAAATACATCATCTGCAATTCATCGATCGGAAGGTTTTTCACTTCGCCTTCGGCAGGTGTCAGAACAATCTTTCCGTCGGCAAAAGTGATGGTCAGCCCACTACTGGCAATAGAGGACAACGTGGTTGCCCCCCCTGAAGGCTGCGACACCAATACCAGATAGTCATAGTCGCCAGCCCAAACTCCTGAGATGCCCAACGAAAGGAGCATCATCAACAAAAATTTTCTCATACGACTTCAATTAAATCATTGTTTTCAGATGTATTTATCACAACTACACCTTAATTATATAATCAACATTCAGGTTATTTTTCGTTGCAAAGATAGGCAATTTGGAGGGATGAAGGCAAAAAAATCAGTCAATTGATGTTTTTTTTCAACGAATTAAGACTTCTTTCTAACTTTTCTTGCGCCAGAATTGCCTTTTCAAGCGCTTATATCCCTCAACGCCGAGAATCGTCAGCCCACCATATTGGCAGGTTTTGGCCAAGCCAAAAAACACGACAAACAGCATGCTCTTGGTGGCTGTGCTGATACCAGGAATGGCCATCTGAACAAACGACAGAATATAAAAGGGTAGGCACATCAACAGGACGATGACACCCGTGCGAAAAGAGAGTCCTGCCAACCAGGATTTCAGTTTCATGAACAAGTCCTTCATGTATAAAAAAGTTTCATTTGCATTTGAAGAATTACGTGTGCAAAATTACAAATATTCTTACAAACCACCAAATATCGTATAAAAAAACTGCTATTTCATTTGCACACCTGCGAATTTATGATTACTTTTGCAGCATCAAAGTAATAAAAAACTACCAGATCATGACAAATCTTATCAACGAAAAGAGCTTGAAAGTATGTATTGTAGCGGGTGCTCGCCCCAACTTCATCAAGGTGGCACCACTCATTCGGGCTATCAACCATACTGAACGAGCTCAATATCAACTGGTTTATACGGGGAAAGACGATGACCCCACACTCGAAGGAACGCTGTTCGACGACTTGCAGATTCCTCGTCCCGACGTGTTTTTGGGAGTTGACTGCCAGAGCCTCAACGAGCTGACAGGCCTGGTGATGGCTGCCTTTGAGCACTATCTGCAGCAACACCCCACAGATGTGGTCATCGTGGTGGACGATCTGGCTTCTACGATGGCTGCCGCTATCGTCACCAAGAAACAGGGCATCCGATTGGCCCACTTGGTGGCTGGCACTCGCTCGTTTGACATCACGATGCCGAAGGAAATCAACCGACTGGTGATCGACGGACTGTCGGACCTGCTCTTCACCGCCGGCATCTCTTCGGTGAGCAATACGAATCGCGAAGGTGCCGAACAGAGCCGCGTCTATATGGTGGGGAATATTCTGATAGACAACCTGCGCTTCAACCACAACCGCTGGCGCCGCCCCGCCATCATGGACGAGATGGGTCTGAAAGAGGGACAGTATATTGTGTTCACCATCAACCGGAAGGCGTTGCTCGCTGATACGGAGAAGTTGCAAAGGATGGTTGATGTGATTCGAGGTGCGGGCGGCGAAAGTCGAGGCGCGAGGTGCGAGGCGCGAGGTACGAGAATAGCGATAGTGGCTGTGTTAAGGAATCAGGCGAAAGAAGTGATATCACACCTATCAACTCTTAACTCTCAACTCCCAACTCTCAACTCTCAACTCACGATCATACCTCCGCAGCCTTATCTCGACTTCGGCTACCTCACTGCTCATGCACTCGGCATCATCACCGATAGCGGCAACGTGGCCGAAGAGGCGACGTTCAACGGCGTTCCCTGCATCACGCTCAACAGCTATACGGAGCATATCGAAACCGTGAAGCAAGGTACGAACGTGCTGGTGGGCGAAGATCCCGAACGTCTGCAGAAAGCACTCGACGAGCTGATCGCCGGAGAGTGGAAAAAGGCTTCTATCCCAGACCGCTGGGATGGACGTACAGCCGAACGCATCCTACAAATACTGATAGACACACAACGATAAAGGTATAGAGCATCTGCAACGGAAAAAACGTTCAATATTTGATAGAAATGTTGCAATGAAGCATTTTTTATATTCATTGCAACATTTTTATTATATAGAGATAAGGAAAAAAAGTAACTTTGCGCCAAAATAACTAAAAAACGATCATGTATGACATTCAAGAAACCGATTATGCTGATGGTCGCTCTGGCTGTGGCCCTCATCGCGAAAGCTCAGATGCCACAGGTGCTGAGCGAAACTCATGCTCTCTGGCGAACACAGATGGGCAGTCGCTATCTGCTGCTCCCCGTACAGGAAAAGAGGAGAACGCCAATGTGCGTGTTGTGGTGAACAACAAGGAAGTGAAGTCGTTCAACGTGAAGCTCGCGGCCGATAAGGTGGACTACTTTGTGCCGCTCGATTTGACGGAACTCACCCCACCCCTAACCCCTCCCCTA
>FLNX01002261.1_pt1 | contig 21106 bp, 17 predicted proteins | sample 1140341 | NCBI WGS metagenome assembly FLNX01 (sample SAMEA3878208, study PRJEB12797) | bioreactor metagenome | biome: Moose rumen | place: Sweden | collected 2011-10
CCCCGCAATAGAAACATCCTGTTTCTGTTGCGGGCGGGCGCACGTCCATGTGCGCCCGTGTCTTCGCCACCCGCTGTAAATCTTTTTCATTACGCATTACTCATTACTAATTGATTTTCTTGCGCCCAAAAATTTAGATGGCAAGATTAAAAGATGAGAAGATGGAAAGTGGTCTGTCTTTTACTTTCAATCTTTCCATCTCTCCATCTTTCCATCTTAATTACGCATTGCTCATTGCTTTTTCGTTCGCTTGTAATAAAAAATGTATTGCTGGAGAATGCCCGCGTTCGCGCCAAATTTTTCAAAAACATTTTCGCCATAAAAATCTTCGTCAATCGCACGCTTAATCCATACGTCGACGGGAGCACGATTCACCCGATGATAGGCAAACAACGCAACGCAATTCGCTATCTTGTCGCCCACGCCGTTTATCAATTTCAGTTCCTCGATTAAATCTTTGTCGGAAAAACTTTCAAGCTCGACAAAATCTATCGCGCCGCTCGCAACTTTTTCCAGAGCATCTTTAATGTAAATGTTTCGATATGCCAAGCCGAGCCCCGCCAAGTCGTCAAGCGTCGCCGAAGAAAATTCCTCAATCCGCGGGAAAAGATAAACTTTGCCGACTCGCCGCCCGAATTTCGCGCAGATTTTTTCGATTGAACCCCTTATCGCAGGAATATTTTTCCGCTGGCTGATTATGAAACTTATCAGCATTTCAAAGGGATCCTGTCTCAAAATCCTTATGCCCTTTCCGAACTCGACGGCGTCGCACAAAATTTTTTCGTAAGGTTTGCCCGCCGCAAAATTTTCTACGTCGCGGCGAATCGCGGAATAATTCGTTTCCAAATCAAAATAATTTCTCCAAACCTTCTCCCAATCTTCCGCCGAACAATCAATCTCAAAAAGATTTTCGCCGCGCTCGCGAATGTGCAAAATATTTTCTCCGACAATAAATCTGAACACGCCCTCCGAAGTTTCTTTAGGGCGGAAACATTGCCCGCTGTCGATTATTTTTTTTAAATCAAAGTCGTCTTCAATCCTGATTTCCATTGCACAACCTCCCGAATACTTTTTTGACAACCTGCGCGGGAACATCGGAAGAAATTTCCACTTCGCCGAAATTTTTCATCAAAACCCAGTTGACGACGCCCCCGACAGTTTTTTTGTCTCTGAAAGTCACGTTGTAAAGTTTATCGGCATCGAGCCCCGCGCAGGTCGTGATCATGCCGAATTTTTTTATAAGATTTTCAAGCCGCGTGACGTTTTCGGCAGAAGTTTTGCCGAGCTCCAAACTTATCTGCGCCGCCGCTATCATGCCGACAGCCACCGCCTCGCCGTGACGATATTTTTTGTAATGAGTTTCCTCTTCAATCGCGTGCGCCATAGTGTGTCCGAAATTCAAAATTCGACGCAAGCCCGATTCTTTTTCGTCAGCCGAAACAACGTCCGCCTTAATTTCGCAGGAACGCTTGACGACATGCGCCAGAGTTTTCAAATCGCGTTGCAAAATTTTTTCGGCGTTGTTTTCAAGGTAAGTGAAAAATTTTTCGTCGCTTATCACGCCGTATTTGACGACTTCGCCGAGCCCCGATTTAATTTCTCGTTCAGGCAACGTCTCCAAAAATTTCAAGTCGATAAAAACTGCGCGGGGTTGATGAAAAGCTCCGATTAAATTTTTTCCGAGCGCGTGATTGACGGCAGTTTTTCCGCCAACCGAAGAATCAACCTGCGCCAAAAGCGTTGTGGGAATTTGAATAAGATCAATGCCGCGCATAAAAGTTGCCGCCACAAAGCCCGCCAAATCTCCGACAACGCCGCCGCCCAACGCAATTATCGCAGATTTTCTGTCGAGTCCGATCTCAATCGCTCGCGTGTAAAGTTTTTCGGCTTCGCGAAGATTTTTTGCCGTCTCGCCGTCGGGGATAAAGGCGACTTCGTAAGGAAATTTTTCTGCGCAGATGTCGAAAATATTTTTCTGCGTGACGAGCAAAGTTTTTCCCGAAATAAATTTTTCAACGTCGCTCAAAATATCTTCGCCGATAAAAATTTCGTAGCTGTTCTTATCGAGATTGACAAAAACTTTTTCCATAATTTCAACTCCTTTTTAGGTGATAGCTTATAGCTTGTAGCTTATAGCTTTTTCTCCTATAAGCTATCTCCTATAAGCTATCAGCTAAACTGCCGCAAATGTTTGCAGATGTCATCGATAATTTGAATCGGCGACCAATTCGTCGTGTCAACTTGATAATCTGCGCGGTCGTAAAATTTTTTCCGCTCCGCCAAAAGTTTTTTTATGGTTTCAAGTCGTTCGTTGCCGCCGCCGTCAAGGACGGGACGTTCGCCGCGCCGCGCAGTCCGATTAAAAATTTCTTCGGGCTCTGTCGTCAAACAAATCATCACGCCCGAATTTTTCAGCAAAAGAAGATTTTCCTCGTCCTTAATCGTGCCGCCGCCCGTCGCTATCACAAGCCCGCGCTTTTCGCAAAGTTCTTTGACTGCCGCTTTTTCAAGTTCACGGAAATGCGCCTCGCCGAATTTCTCAAAAATTTTCGGGATGGACATATGCGCTTCGTCTTCAATTTTTTTGTCAATGTCAACGAACGGTCTGCCGAGTCTTGTTGCCAAAAGTTTTCCGAGACTTGTTTTGCCCGTCCCCATAAAGCCCGTTAAAATTACATTGTCTTTCATAAGCCGAAATCCCTCGCAAGTCGGGCGCGATAATTTTTCAAATTGGAAAGAGTATCGCAGAGCGCGTCGCCGCCGAATTTTTCAACGAAAGCATCTGCCGTAACAAGAGCCGCCATTGCCTCGCCGACAACTTCAGCCGCCCAAATCGCGCAGGTGTCCGAACGTTCTTTGCTTGCCGTCGTCGGAGTTTTTGTAGCAATGTCAATCGTCCTTAACGGTTTCATCAAAGTCGGAATGGGTTTCATTGCGGCGCGAATGATTAAATCTTCGCCGTTGGTCATGCCGCCTTCAAAGCCGCCCGCCCGATTCGTTTTGCGAAAAATTTTTCCGTCGTCAATAAAAATTTCGTCGTGAACTTCACTGCCGAGTTTGGAGGCATTTGAAAAACCGTCGCCGAGCTCAACCGCCTTTATCGCTTGAATCGACATGAACGCCGCCGCAAATTTTGCGTCCAATTTTTTATCCCATTGAATGTGACTGCCCAAGCCCGCCGGCACGCCCGAAATTTTTATCTCAAAAATGCCGCCGACAGTATCGCCCAAAGATTTTGCCGCGTCAATGCGATTTTTTATTTCCTCTTCGCCCGTCGCTCCGCCGACACTCAAAACTTCGCCCGAAATTTCCACGCCGCAATTCTTGAGAAAAATTTTGCACAACGCGCCTGCCGCAACCCGCATTGCAGTTTCACGAGCACTCGACCGCTCCAAAATATCTCTGACATCCGAGCGGGCAAATTTCGCCGCGCCCGTCAAATCGGCGTGTCCGGGACGCGCATTTGTAACTTTTTCGCCGAAAGGAATTCCTTCCGCGCTCATTTTTTCCTGCCAATTTTTCCAATCGCGATTTTCGACGGATAAAGTTATCGGAGAGCCTAGCGTCTCGCCGAAACGAATTCCCGATAAAAATTCGACGCAATCACTTTCGATTTTCATACGCCCGCCGCGTCCGTAGCCGCCTTGTCGACGTTTAAGCTCCGCATTGACAAAATCGCTTGAAACTTTGACGCCCGCAGGCAAGCCTTCCAAAATACAGACGAGCCGCGAACCGTGACTTTCGCCCCCGCTGATGTACCTTACCCCCATAAAATTTCACTCCCAAAAAAATTTTTAACGCTAAAACATATTTTTTGGATGCAACGTCACGTTGCCCGCCGCTGATATATCTATCTCCATAAATTTTCCCTCCAAAAAATTAAGCTGCGAAATACAACGCGGCTATTATATCATTTGAAAATTTTTTGTCACGAACTCGGCGGTCAGTGCTGAAATTAATCCTCAAACGGCAAAAGATTTTTTGTGATATAATGCGGAAAAATTTTTCGGAGGGAAAAAAATGATTAACGACAAGGAATTTATTCGCGGCGAAGTTCCTATGACAAAGCAGGAAATCAGGATCTTGACTTTGGCGAAAGCACAAATTAATTTTGATTCGGTTGTTGCAGACGTGGGCGCAGGGACGGGTTCAATTTCGATTGAGGCGGCAAAACTTGCTCCGAACGGAAAAATTTTTGCGATAGAAAGAAAATCGGACGCCGTTGAACTTATCAAACGCAACGTTGAGAAATTTTCTGTCGACAACGTTGAGATAATCTGCGCGGAAGCTCCCGACGGCTTGAAAGTTTTGCCCGAACTCGACGCGGCGATAATCGGAGGGAGCGGCGGTCATCTCGAAAAAATTCTTGACATCATCTATACAAAACTTAAAATCGACGGGAGAATAGTTATAAACGCGATAACGATTCAAACGGCGGCGACCGCACTTGCATATTTCAGAGCGCACGAAATAAATTACGATGCTTTTCAAGTTCAAATAACTCGCTTGAAAAAAATCCGTGCGCACGATATGAATCAAGTTTTGAATCCCGTCTGGATTATAACGGCGGAAAAAATTTAGGGAGGAGCGATTATGTATTACTACTCGACTTTTGAGGACATTGTTACGACGCACAGCGCACTTGAGACTGATGAATATTCAATGCCCTGTGTGCGCGTTCATTTCGAGCGTCCGAACAATCACAACGGCTTTGACTTCGCGGACGGCAGAATTCCGCATTTCAATTTTCAAAAGGCGTTTGGTTTTTCGGAAGACGAACTTTTCAGACTGCGCGAGTACATGCGGAACAACGCTTTTTTGATTTGGGAATTCGCGCAAAAGGGCGGTGGCAAGAATGCCTGAAGTCTTGCAAGATTTTTTGGGCTATGCGATTTATTTTTGGGTAAATGAGCAAGGCGAGCCGCCGCATGTTCACGTTTCAAAAGGCAAGCAAAATGCCAATGCGACAAAATTTTGGATAAAGCGCGACGGCGTGGAATTGGCGCACAACAGAGGAAGAATTCCTCGTAATGAATTGAAAAAAATTGAATCTTATATTCTTGCCAATCAAAACGATATTCTTGCCGCATGGTTCAGATTGTTTAACATGTAAAAATAATTTTTGTTGATTGAACTTCTTTTCTTTGCATGCCCAAAAACCCGCTTAAAAAGCGGGGGAACAGTAAGGTGCGGCGATTGACTTTAAGTCATTGAAGAATTGGAGCGCGTCAGCAGGATGCCTCGTCACGTTGCCGGCGTCCTTGCCGCCCCCTCTGCTTCTCAACTTTCTTTTATTAACAATTATCTCGGAGGTTGATTTGTTTGGAAATGATTTTGGTTTTGGATTTCGGCGGGCAGTACAATCAGCTGATAGCGCGGCGCGTTCGTGAAAACAATGTTTATTGCGAAGTGCATACCGCTCTCGGCATTGAAAAAATTCGCGAGCTTAATCCCGTCGGAATAATTTTGACGGGCGGACCGCAGAGCGTTTACGAAAAAAATTCGCTCCTGCCTCCCGCCGAAATTTTCGATTTAAATGTTCCTGTCTTAGGCATTTGTTACGGTGCGCAGGCTGTCGCAAAAGTTTTGGGCGGCTCCGTCAAACCTGCGCGGGTCAGCGAATACGGCAAGACCGAGCTTGAAATTTCGGGCGAGTCGAAACTTTTTAAGGGCGTCGAAAAAAAATCCGTCGTGTGGATGAGCCATACCGACAGAATTTTTGCCGCGCCCGATAATTTTTCCGTGACTGCCGCGACCAAAGATTGTCCGATTGCCGCAATGGAAAATACCGAGAAAAATTTTTACGCCGTGCAATTTCACCCCGAAGTTGTTCATACCGTCGAAGGTAAAAAAATTTTTTCAAACTTCGTAGACATTTGCGGTTGCAGGCGCGATTGGAAAATGTCTTCGTTCGTCACCGATACAATCAATCAACTCAAAAATAAAATCGGCGACGGAAAAGTTCTTTGCGCCTTAAGCGGCGGCGTCGATTCAAGCGTTGCGGCTGTCCTTTTGAGTAAGGCGGTCGGGAAAAATCTTACCTGCGTTTTCGTCGATCACGGACTCCTTCGCAAAAACGAGGCAGCGGAAGTCGCGGCTGTCTTCAAAAATTTTGATCTGAATTTTATCAAGGTTGAGGCAGGCGAAAGATTTTTGAACAAATTGCGCGGCGTCGTTGAGCCCGAACGCAAAAGAAAAATTATCGGCGAAGAATTTATCCGAGTTTTCGAGGAAGTTTCAAAAAAAATCGGCGCGGTTGATTATCTGGTTCAAGGCACGATTTATCCCGACGTGATTGAGAGCGGGCTCGGAAAATCTGCCGTGATAAAATCTCATCACAATGTGGGCGGCTTGCCCGATTTTGTCGACTTCAAAGAAATTGTCGAGCCGCTTAGGTTGCTTTTCAAAGATGAAGTTCGACAGGCGGGACGCGAATTGGGCTTGCCCGAAAATATTGTGAGCCGTCAACCTTTTCCCGGTCCGGGCTTGGGAATAAGAATTATCGGCGAAATCACGGCGGAGAAAATTAAAATTGTTCAAGATGCCGACGCCATTTATCGCGAAGAAATTTCTAAGGCGGGCATAAAAAATTTGTCGCAATACTTCGCCGCGCTTACGAATATGCGATCTGTCGGAGTTATGGGTGACGGGCGCACTTATGATTTTGCCGTTGCTCTCCGCGCAGTTTTGACAAGCGATTTCATGACGGCGGAGGCAGCTGAAATTCCTTGGGGTGTTTTGAATGTCGTTGCAAATCGCATTGTCAACGAAGTTAAGGGCGTCAATCGCGTCCTTTACGATTGCACTTCAAAGCCGCCCGCCACCATTGAATTTGAATAAGGAGAAATTTTCATGAACAGTCCGAGAGTCGGGCATATAAATTTTTTGAACGTCTTGCCGCTGAATTACGGCTACGAAAAAATTGCACAGGATTTAAAAATTGTTTACGGCGTCCCGACTTTTTTGAACGGCGAGCTTAAGGCGGGGCGAATCGACATCAGCAATATTTCTTCGATTGAATACGCCAAAGACAGCGCGGAACTTTTGATTCTGCCCAAGCTTTGCGTCCGCGCAGATTATGCCGTTACGAGTATTATTTTGGTTTCGCGCAAGCCGATTGAAAATCTGCGCGGAGAAAAAATAATTTTAACGACGAAGTCGGCAACGGCTCAATGTTTGCTGAAAATTATTTTACATGAAAGTTACAATGCCGCTCCGAATTACGAGACGCGAGCCGTTAAGGTTGAAAAGCCCGTTGACGACGACGCAACCGCCGCGCTTTTAATCGGCGACGACGCGCTTTTTATTTATCTTCATCGTCCGAAAAATTTTTTCGTGTATGATTTGGGCGAGGAGTGGAAAAAACTCACGGGGCGGCAAATGATTTATGCGTTGTGGGCAGTCAGAAAAAAATTCGCCGTCGAAGAGCCCGCACTCCTCAAGGCGACATATAAAAAAATTATTCGCGCCTTTCGATTCGGCATTGAAAATAAATCTGCCGCGATAAACTCGGTGTTGTCGACAAAGCCTTTTACTTTCAACGAGCTTGATAACTATTTGGGCGGAGCAATTAAATGGGATTTGACGGCTGAAGGATTGGAAGCTTTGAAACTTTATTATCAAAAAGCCGCCGCGTTGAAACTGATTGACGCCGAGCCCGAATTGGAGTTTGCTGATGTTTAACTTGGAAAAATTTTTGCGAATAATCATTGGCTTTGCGCTGAGCGTTTTAATCGGCGCGGCGTTGATGATTTTTGTTTATGCCCTGCCGAACGCCCGTGCAGTCGAAAATATCCGTGAGGCTTTGCCGCTTTACGAGCACGAAGGAAATTACCCGTCATGGGCACTGGGCGAACATTCCAAGCTTGATAATTTTACCGACGCGATAATTCTGCTGGAAATAATTCACCCTGCAACAAATTTGATAAATGCGGCAATGCTCAATCCGAGATTCGGCACGACACAGGACGCAGAACCTGTCGAGGCACTTATAAAAGTCCTGCGCGGCGATTCGACCGGCTTAAGCGAAATAATTTATCCGCGCTATTGGCACGGTTGCCTTGTGATAATCAAGCCGTTACTGACGCTAATGAAGGCAAATCATTTGCGAATGCTTTTTGCCTACGCGATTTTTATCTTATTTGTCGTCGCGTTGCTGATGTGTCAAAAAATTTTAGGCACGCCTTACGCGCTCGCCCTTGCCGCCGCCGTTATGATTTTAAATTTAGTCTCGGTGTCAATGTCATTTCAATTCGCGACTATTTATTTAATCACAATGACGGCGATAATCTTCATGCTTAAAAAAAATCGTCGACTGTTCGGCAACGATTTATATGATTATTTTTTCGCGGCTGTCGGAATTTTAATTGCCTTTTTCGACTTTCTGACTTATCCGATTTTCTCCGTTGTCATGTTGTTAATCTTTTGGTACGTCCTGAATCTGCGCGAACTGCTTAAAGAAAAAATTTCAAGCGTGCTGAAAATGATGAGTGGATTTTTAATTTCGTGGGGAATCGGTTATGTCGGCATGTGGTCGGGCAAATGGATTATCTCGCAGATTTTGACGGGTTGCAATACTTTTGCCAACGCAATTCATCAAGCAACGATTTATTCGCGAATCGGAAATGACTTGGCGAATGTGGGCTGGCAAATAACCGCGTTCGGAGCAATTCAAAGAAATATTGCCGTGCTCGGACACGGACCGATTAGAATTTTTTTGTTCGTCGCGATAATTTTTATGCTGTATATTTTGATTCGCTACAGAAAATCCTTAACGTGCCGATTAATTCTGCCGTATCTTTTTCCCGCCGCATTGCCCTTTGTCTGGTATGCATTTGCAAGCGGGCATTCGCATATTCACGCATTTTTTACCTACCGAAATTTAGCGGCAACAACATTCGCGCTTATATGTATGTCCATAAATATTTATCGTGCCGAAAAAAATTAACCGCCCGAAATTTTATCGAGCGGTTTTTTTTTCTTTAAAAATTTTAATTCGTGAAGAACATGTGCGCAACGGGAGCCGCGATTACCAAGCTGATAATCGTTCTTTCAAGGAAGAGAATAAAAAGTTCGGGGAGATTGACGGGGATTTTAGATCCGAGAATCAGCCCGCCGACTTCCGACAAATAAATTAATTGCGTGACGGAAATAACCGCAACGATAAATTTCGCCATCGGACTCGTAATTGTTCCCGCCGCCAAAACCGACGGCGTGAACATATCCGTAAAGCCGACAATCATTGTTTTTGAAACTGCTTCCGCCTGCGGCACGTCCAAAAGTTGCAACAGCGGCAGGAACGGCAAGCCGAGCGTGTCGAAAATCGTTGTGTGATTCGCCAAAACCAACGCCAAAGTTCCTATGCACATGACGACAGGCAAAACTCCAAACCACATGCCCGCCGCATTTTTGAAAGCTCCTTCCATAAATTGTTCAAGCCCGCGATGTTCTCCGACGCGCTCTTTTGCAAGTGCAAGCCCGTATTGAAAAGAAGTCGTGTAACCTTCGGGGAGACTTTCACCCATTGCTTTGCCCGGAACCAAGTATTCATCTGTTTTCAAGCTCAGCGGCGGGATTCTCGGCAAAATCAACGCGCAGACAATTCCTATCGCGCAGATTAAAAGATAGTACAGCCCGAAATATTCCATCAAGTCGACTTGCGCCAAAACCACGATTGAAAAAGTTATCGAGACGGCAGAAAAAGTTGTTGAGATAATCGCCGCCTCGCGCTTGGAATAATAGCCGCCTTCATACTGATTCGCCGTAAGCATGACGCCCAAAGTTCCGTCGCCAATCCATGAAGTTATGCAGTCAACGGCGGCGCGTCCCGGTATCGTGAACAGCGGACGCATTACTTTTGTCAACATTGCACCGATAAATTCAAGCAGTCCGAAATCCAAAAGCAACGGCAATAAAAGCCCTGCCAGCAAAAAAATTACCACGAGGACGGTAAGCAAATCATTCAGCACGAAGCCGCCGTTATCGGGGCTTGTTATCAAACTTATGACGCCCGCGCCGCCTTCGCCCGATTCAACGCCCAAATAAGTCAGCCAAATAAAAATCGCGCCCAAAATTCTGATCACAACCCAAATCGCCGTTGTCGAAAAAGTATTTGCGACAATCGGATAAGTTGCAATGAAATTCGGCTTGCCCAAAAAAATTATGCCGAGAATCGCCGAAATCGTCACAATCCCCACGCACAACGCCGGCAAAAGTTCGCCTATCGCATTGCTGATTATGTCCGCAATGATTTTGACGACGATTGTCCAACTCCCGTCGTATTGAACGGGAATCATGAACAAAATAATCCCGATGACAGACGGTACCAAAAAGCCCGCCAGTGAACCTTGTTGTTTGTTTTCCATTTCAATCTCCTTCGCTGAAATTTTTAGAGAGAAACTCCCGAAACAAAAGCCGAATTATTATAGCATTAATCTTGCAACTTTCAATAAAAAAAATCCCGACCGAAGTCGGGAGAAAATTTATTCCGCGCTTTTATCAATTAGGAATTAGGAGTTAGGAATTAGGAATGGAAAAACTTCCTTCATTATTAATTCCTCATTCCTAAGAACGTGTGTTCGTAAAAAGAAAGATATGAGAAATCGCAAGCGGGAAAAAAGAGAACTTGTCAATGCGGTGTTGTACTTGGTCAAGACAGGGTGTCAGTGGCGAAATCTGCCGCATGACTTCCCGCCGTTTTTTACCGTGCACAGTTTTTATCGACGAGCGCGGCTAAGCGGACTTTGGAACTCAATTTTGGAACGTTGGAAAAAATATGTGCAGCGGTTATCGCGGCTCTTTTGTCTGCGAGGCTTACAAATATTTCGGCTTAAGATAACATTTGCTTGGCTCAATCCTTCACGGCGACTAAGCAAGGATTACGAGCTAACCGTTACTTCTGCAGAGATCATGTTAAGATTTCTCATATTCACACTTTACTTAAGCGTTTATGAACACCGGTTCTTAGAATTTCGGCTCGACTTCAACCTTTAATGTCAACGGCACGAATTACAAAATCAGCGAAACTAAACTCGTTAAGAAATAATTTCCGAGAAAAATTTTTCTCCCGACTTCGGTCGGGTTTTTTTATGGTAAAATCTGCGCGGGAGGCGAATCAACTTGCTCAATATAAAAATTTTCGGGATTGTTCAAGGCGTCGGCTTTCGTCCGTTCGTGAAAAATCTTGCCGATGCTCATAAAATCTTCGGCAACGTTGCAAATCGCGGCTCTTACGTAGAAATTTTTGCGCAAGGCTCCGAGCTTGACTTGGAAAATTTTTTACGGGCTCTTCAAAATGAAAATCCCCCGCGTTCAGCGATTTTAAAAATCGACGTTGAAAATCTGCCCGATGAAAATTTTTCCGACTTCAAAATTGTCGAGAGCGTTCACGAGGCGGGAGATATTTTTGTTTCGCCCGACATTGCCATTTGCGAAAAATGCTCCGAAGAACTTTTTAATCCCGACAATCGCCGCTATCTTCACCCGTTCATAAATTGTACCGCTTGCGGTCCGCGTTTGACGATTTTAAGAAATATGCCTTACGACCGCGAAAGAACTTCAATGAGCGATTTTCCAATGTGCGACGCCTGCAAGGAAGAATATTTCGATAAAAATTCGCGCAGATTCGACGCCCAGCCCATTTGTTGCAACGATTGCGGTTGTGAAGTTTATCTTCTCGGAAAAAATCTGCGCGGGCATGACGCGATTAAATTTGCCAGAAAAATTTTGGCGGGCGGCGGAATTGTCGCCGTTAAAGGTATCGGCGGCTTTCACTTGGCTTGCGACGCAAGAAATTTCTCCGCCGTTCAAAAGCTCCGCAATTCCAAAACTCGTCCGACAAAACCTTTTGCCGTCATGTTCAGAAATATTTCCGCCGTCGAACAGGAATGTTTTTTGTCGGCTGAAGAAAAAATTTTTCTCGACTCGCCGCAAAAACCGATTGTGCTTTTAAATAAAAAAAGCGGTACAATCGCCGAAAACGTCGCGCCCGATATTAACAAACTCGGCGCAATGTTGCCTTATACGCCGCTCCATTTGTTGTTTTTCGATTTTCCCGATGAAATTATTTTTCCCGATGCTCTTGTTATGACGAGCGGCAACCCGTCGGGCGTGCCGATTACAATCGACGACGAAGACGCCTTGAAAAATTTCGATTTCTGCGACGCGATTTTATCTCACAACAGAAAAATTCTTCTCCGCGCAGATGATTCCGTTATGGATTTTATCGACAATCGCCCGTCAATGATTCGGCGAAGTCGCGGTTATGCGCCGCTCCCCGTTTTTTACGATTCAAATAAAAAATCCGTCCTCGCGATTGGCGGCGAACTCAAAAACACTTTTTGCCTTGCGAAAAATAATTTGCTTTACGCCTCGCCTTATATCGGCGATGTCGGCGACTTGCGAACCGTTGAAGTTTTGGAAAGTTCAATCGCCCGCATGAAAGATTTGCTTGAAATTTCTCCCGAAATTATCGCTTGCGATTTGCACCCGCGCTATCAAACGACTTTGCTCGCCGAAAAAATTTCCGCAGAATTTAATTTGCCGCCGGTAAAAGTTCAGCATCATTACGCGCACATTTTAAGTTGTATGGCGGAAAATAATTTTCACGGAGAAATTATCGGCGTTGCCTTCGACGGGACGGGCTTTGGCGACGACGGCACGATTTGGGGCGGCGAATTTTTTATCTGCAACGAAAAAACTTACAGGCGAGCCGCGCACATTGAAAAATTTTTGCAGGCGGGCGGCGATAAATCTGCGCGGGAAGGTTGGCGCATTGCGCTTGCTTTCATAAAAAATCTTGACATTGCCCGCGAATTGAAACTTGCCGATGAAAAAAATTTGCGCGGACAAAAATTTTTGCTGGATAAAAATATTAACTGCGTGACTTCGACGAGCGTCGGCAGAATTTTTGACGCGGTCGCCGCCGTTTTGGGAATTTGCAAAGTTTCAACTTACGAAGGCGAAGCGGCAATGAAACTCCAAGCCTGCGCGGAGCGTTCCGATAAAAATTTCCGCGCAGAATGCAAAAACTCGGAAGAAATTTTCAACGAAATTTTAACGCGGCGGCTTTTGGGAGAAAATATTTGCGATTTGGCGAGATTGTTTCACGAAAGATTATCGGAAATGACCGCGCAGATTTGCGAGGAATTGAGTTTGCAGACAAAAATAAAAACCGTCGCATTGAGCGGCGGCGTGTTTCAAAATTCATTGTTGAGTTCGTTGACAACGGAGAAATTGCGGCGGCGCGGGCTGAAGGTTCTTCGTCACGAACTCATTCCGCCAAATGACGGCGGCATTTGCATAGGGCAAGCCGTTCATGCCTTACAGGAAAAAATTTTTTGAAAGGAGAGGATTACTTTGTCGGAGGGAATAGAAATTTTTTTCAACGCACTGAAAGAAAAATGTTCAAACGCGAGAGGATATGCGGCAGAACTTTTGAAAGCCAGAGGGTTTTTGTTGGAAGACAAGGGACTGATTTTAAGCGACAATTCACACCGAGATGACGTTACATATTTGCGGGAACTTTTGAAGGAAGAAAATCTCGGCAAAATCAGAGTCAACAAAATCTCTATCCATCGCGGAGCAAATCTCGAAAAAATTTTTTACAAGGACAATTGGATAGGCTTTGAAGTTAATGATGGCGTTTTTTTAAGATGGAAAAGATTTGTTCATGACAGCTATGTCCCAAAATTTCCCGTCAGATATTTGGAGCCGTTTGTGGCAAGATATGTCAAGGCAATAAATGCCTGCGCTGTAGCAACATGCCTTTCTTGCGACGGAAATCATCACGGTCTTCAATATCTTTCTGTTTACTGCATATATCCCTGTAATATTTGGCACGAAATAATTTGCAAAAGGTTATTGGTTGGAAGATTTGATTTAAATTGGAGACGCGGATATTCCGAGATTATTTTTGATGAAACGAACAAATGGGAGACCTATGCAGAAGTTAATCGCGCCGCAGAATTTTTGTACAACAATCGGATAAAAATCAGGCAAATCAGGCGTGAAGCCTCAAACGGAATCAGCGTCAGTATGGCAAGGCATTTATCTGATGAAGAGTTGGAAAAAATTTTTTCCGAAAGAGCAAACCGGCTTTTCGACGAGTTTTTAAAAGAGCTTTAGGGCTCAAAAATAATTTCGCATTCAAACATACGGTGCCAAGTATTTTTAACCGAAAAATTTTTTATCTGCGGAAGATTTTTCGCGGCGAAGTTTTTCATAAGAAAATTTTCGCGTTCAATAATTTCCGATTCGTATTCGCCGAGATTAAGATAAATTTGCAAGCCGTCGGGACGTTTTGAAAGTTCAGCGGCAATGGCGGCGCGGACATTTGCTTGAAAAGCCCAATCGTCAAGATAACGAACCGCAAGGAGCCGATTGACGGAGTTGCGGCTCATTTTTTTTGCCAAAATTCCCATGCCGAGCGCAAAACCTGTTGTGTTGGTTGCGGTATTCCAGCCGCCGTAACTTTTCAACTTGAACAAAAGATTTTTATCGCGGAGTTGATTCATCAAAAAATTATCGGAGCCGTTGGCAAAAGTAATGTCGGCAACTCCGACGGGCAAATTTTTTTTGACGGCGTCATTAATTTGCGCGGAAAATTTTTTGGCATTGCGTTTGAAATATTTTTGTTCGCTTTTGGAAAGAATTTGCGGCGGGAAGGAATTGTGAAAATGATAAGTCTCGCCATTGGGGTCGGTGTTGACGAAAAGAACAAAATCTGCGCGGTCGGGCTTGGGAACGGGAATTGCGCCCGCGATTAAAATTTCTTCGCGAATCGAATTGCCAATTTCTTCGTCGGAATAAGCGGGCACGGTTTTTGCGCCCATGCCGTGATTGAATTGCACATTGACGGTCGGAACAGAGCCGCGCAGATCGTTGACGGCACGAGTTAAAAGCAACATTGCGTATTCGTCAATGCCCGCGAGCGATTGAACGTTTGGAATATTTTTTATGAAGTCGAGCAAAATTCGATTTTCGCGGTGAGTTTGGCTGAGCTCCGAATTATCGTCGCGCCCGATGACGAAATAATTTATAACGGCGGCGTCCGCCAAGTCCAAAATTTTTTTCGTGACGGCAAGATTTTTAAAGCGGCGCGAAAAATAATCGTCTAAAATTTCATCGGGGATATTTTTTTCAAGCGAGTCGAGATAAAATTTTTCTTCGGAATTGAGATCGGAAGTCTCCTGTTTATCCATAAGGCAGGTAAGTTGAAAAATATCCGCGCCGTATTGTCCGTAATAATCGGGCTCTTCGCGGTCGCCGGGCGTGCCGGATTGCGGCGTTCTCATAAGCGAGCCGAAGGCATAAATTTTCAAGTCGGGATTATTTTTTCGGAGGGCTTTGAAATTATCGACGCGATCACTTAAAATGTCGAAGGAAATTTGGTGACTGCGCGAAGGAATTAAGCCGCCGTAAAGCAGACAATCGGAAGAAACGACGGCGGCATCAGCGAAAGGAGCATTTTCAAAAAACCAAGTCCAAAGTTGGTTGGGCTGAGTCAAAAATTCAGTCGGCGGCGAAATAATTTCGTAGCCGAGTTGCGAGACGACTTCGGCGGGCTGTTGTGAAGAAACAGGACGATCGTCGTGCGGGATGAATAAAATTTTCTCGGCGGAAGCCTGCGCGGAAGTTGCAATGATAAAAATCACTGCGATAAAAATATTTTTCAGCATAAAATACCTCCAAAAAATTTTGATTGATCTTAGCAGAGGCAAAAATTTTTATCAAGGAATAAAAGGGCGCAGGAAATGCAATTAGTAATTAGTAATGAGTAATTAGCAATGAAGAAAATTTACAGCGGGTAGCAGAGACACGGGCGCACATGGACGTGCGCCCGCCGGCAACGAAAACAGGATGTTTTCTTTGCCGGTTCAAACGCCCTTTCTTTTTGCAACTTTTTCTTTGGGCGTAGCAAAGAAAAAGTTGGTAAAAAAAATATAATTCATGATTGAAACAATCGAAGCGACGAATTGCCGAGATGGTTTTGCGTTCCCACTTTTGAAAAAAGGGGGACGAGTCCTCAAAAATAATTTTGACGGCGCGGCAGGTAAAATCCGACGTTGCATAGAAATTTAGCAGGAACTTTTAGAATCAAAATTTGCGGCATGAAAAAAAATCGCCGCGCAAAAATCAGAAATGCGGAAGGAGATAGATACGGTGGATGCAAAATTGGTCAACCCGATAATAGATGCATTCATGGATGTCATGCCGCAAATGGGCTTCCCCATTCCCAAACGGCAAAGAATTTATTTGCAAGAAAGAAATGTTATAAGCAACGGCGTCACAATTAAAGTCGGCTTAACAAAACAACTTTGCGGCAATGTAATTTACAACATGACGGCTGACACGGCAAAATATATCGCGTCAACGATGATGATGGGCGTACCCGTCACGAAATTTGGCGATTTGGTTCAAAGTGCCATTCGCGAAATTGCAAACATGCTCACCGCCCGCGCCGCAACGAATTTTTTTCAGATGGGCTTTGAAGTCGACATAACGACGCCCGAACTTACGATTGACGAAGACTATACGATAAAAATCAGCGACTCGCATTATCTGACAGTCGAGATGGATTTGGGCGGGCACAGGATAGACGTTGCACTTTTCGTCGACCGAGAATATTAAATCAGTTTGGAACTCTCGACCGGTGAGGTTTTTGCCATGAAAAAAATTTTAATAGTTGATGATGTGGATGTCCTGCGTGAAATGACTGCTTTCATGCTTGAAGGACAATACGAAACTTTCTGCGCGGGCTCTGCGAAAGAGGCAATGGAAGTTTATCGCAAGGAAAGACCCGACATGGTACTTTCCGATTTCAGAATGCCGGGCATGACGGGTTACGAAATGCAAATCGAATTGCAAAACGAATTTCATACCAAAATCCCGTTCATGTTCATGACGGCGGACAAAAGCGAAGAGGTCGAGAGCAAAGGTTTTGACAACGGCGCAATGGATTTTATTCACAAGCCGTTCACGCCCGAAGTGCTCCAACGCCGCGTTGCAAACATTCTCCGAACTGTCGGCGAGATTCAAGATTTAACAAAGACTTCGACAACCGACGCGCTTACAGGTTTATTCAACAAGGGCTCTTCGGAAGAAGAACTTACCAAAATCTGTAAAAAATCGGTCGGCTCGCTGATGATGATTGACTTGGACAGTTTTAAACTCGTCAACGACATTCACGGGCACGCAATGGGCGACAAGATTTTAATTTCCTTCGCAGATATTTTGCGGGCAACAATGCACTCGACAGATTTAATCGGGCGCATGGGCGGCGATGAATTCGTTGCCTTTTGCTACGGCGTTTTGGACGAAAAAGCCATTGCCGCCAAAACTCAATTCATTAACGAAAAAATTACCGAGTCTGCCAAAAAATTAATGGGCGAAGATATGAATATTCCGCTCGGCGCGTCAATCGGTTGCGTTTTGGTTCCGAAAGCCGGCACGGATTTTAAGGAACTTTACAAAAAAGCCGACAAAGCCCTTTACATTGTCAAACAAAACGGCAAGCACGGCTACAACATTTTCAACGAAGACGCGCCCGAAGAGACAGTTGAAACCGTCGTGACGCTCGCGCAGATTGAAATGATTCTTAACGAACGCAACAAAGAACCCGGCGCATATATTTTGCCGTTTGAAAGTTTCCGCAACATTTATCGTTTTCTCAAGCGCACCCGCGCAGGTTACGGCAAAACGATTTGCATTGTGCTCCTCGCGCTGAAAAGAATCGGCGAAGATAAAAGTATTCCGCTCAAGGTTGCGGGCGAAAAATTTATTGAATGTCTGCATAACACTTTGCGGCGCGGCGATGTCATTTCTCAAAACGGCTCCAATCAATTCCTTGTGCTTTTGACGAACACAGACGGACATCACGACGTCACTCGCGCCATAAGCCGCGTTGTGGAAAATTGGGGCAAATTGCCTGAGAGCAAAAATTTCTATTTCAATCACGAATGGGCTGTCCTCGACGCCTGAAAAGCAATTAGGAATTAGGAATTAGGAATTAGGAATGTAGAACGATTTAAATAAAAAAAAGCGATGAGCTTTGAAACTCACCGCTGATTTTTTTTGTTCAAAGATAATTTTTTATGACTTCGTCAATCGTTATCGCTTCGGTGCCTGAAATGCAATTATGAATTATGAATTAGGAATGGAGAACGATTTAAATAAAAAAAAGCGATGAGCTTTGAAACTCACCGCTGATTTTTTTTGTTCAAAGATAATTTTTTATGACTTCGTCAATCGTTATCGCTTCGGCGTAGAAATTTCCTTGAATGTTCGTTATGGGGAAATTTTTTGTTATCTCGCGAATCTCGGCATCCTCAACGCCTTTCAAACAAACTTTTGTTCCCAAATCAACCGCCAGCTCCGCCAAGTGTCGAACGATTTGCAAATTGCCCGGCTTATCCTTTATGTGCAAAATGTAATCGCGTTCAAGCTTGATAAAATTCGGCGCAAGGTCTCTCAAAAAGTCAATCGAAGAAACGCCGCTCCCGAAGTCGTCAATCAGACAACGAATGCCCTTGCGTTTCAAAGCGCGGACAATTCGCCGCAAAATATCGGGCTCGATAAGGCGACAACTTTGCGTCAATTCAAAGCAAAGATTTTTCAGCGGGAAACCGACCGACTTTGAAATTTTATCAATCTCTTCAAACAGAAAATCATCCACAATCTGCGCGGGCGAAATATTTACGTTCAAACTCAATTTCGGATTTATCGCCAAGAGTTTCATGCCGTCTTCCATTGCCCGCCGCAAAATCCAATAGCCCAGCTCCTCAAACAAATAATCGCGCTCAATCACGGGCACATAAGCCGACGGCGGTACATCCCCGAATCTTTGGCTGTGCCAACAGAGCAAAGCCTCAATCGAAGTCAACTTTTCGGTTTTGGCGTCGAAAACAGGTTGATAGCGCAAGGAAAAATTTTCGCAGTCCATCAAAATGCAGTCGCGAACTTCGGCGAGCAATTCAAGTGATTCATGCGTATTCATGCCAAGTGCGCCGTTGTAATTTACCAGTTTTCCGTTGTGATAAAATTTCGATTCGTTGTAAACAAAATTCAGCCCCGAATAAATCGTCCGCACATCGGCAGAACCGCCGTCAAAATAAATCATGCCGCCGTTTATCGAAAGAACTTGCCGAACATTTTCGACGGGCAAGCCTGCCTGCGCGGCGCGGCGAAGTTTTTCGTACTTGACGGCGACTTCTTCCGGCGAAAGACTTTCCGTCAGAAAAGCAAATTTCGCGCCGTCCATGCGATAAACCGTTCCGTCCTGCCCGACAGCCTCTTGAAGGAGCCAGCCCGCCTGTTGCAAAACCGAATTGCCGAAAGTATATCCGTGCTCCTCGTTTATGCTGTCCATGCGACTTATTCCGCACAAAACCGCCACGCAATTTTTTTTCAACTCAACGGCGGCGGCAAGGTCTTGAAAAAATCCGTACTGATTCCGCAAAACCGTAACGGGATCTGTTGCCTCCGTCAAGCCCTCGTTAATCATCATCCCGCCGATAAATTCGGGAGCTCCGTCGTTGTCACGAATAACCGCGCCGATATATCGAAGTGTGGCGTAAGAGCCGTCTTTCAAGCGCGTTCGATAAGTCAAATCGTAACCTTGCGTTTTGTTTTCAATCAGAGAGTCCATAACTTTTTTGTAACGCAAACGATCTTCGGGATGAACATAATCCGACCAGTTATATGCGCCGTCAGGAATGTACTCGGCGGGCAAGCCGAAAAGTTCAACGGCGGCGGGGCTGTAGCGCGTCATTTTCCCTTTGAGATCATAAATCGAAACATAATTGCCGCGTCCGAGAATCGTGAAGGCGTCAAATAAATCATCAAGAATTTTTCTGTGCTCAATTTTTTTTGCCATAGGATTTTCTCCTTAAAAATTTTAATCAAAACAGCGCGAGAATTCTTCGCCTTGTGAGCTGAAAAGTTCAACGGCGGCAGGGTTGCAGTGAATCATTTTCCAAATCGAAACATAATTGCCGCGTCCCCTTGCAAATCGAAAAAATATTTTCTGATAAATTCGGCGATAGCATTTTAATTCCTGCAAGAACAGCGATTCGTAATGCGCAATGCTTAATGCGCAATGAATTTTAATGCGAATAAAAAAGAGTCTCGGCAAAGGTCGAGACTCTTTTTATTTTTATTCAAGAAAAAAGTTTTATTCGGGTTTTGTTGTGGAAAAATCGTTGCCGTTGACGTAATAAGTTTGATCTCCGAGCACGAAGCCGCAATTTTCCGCGTCATTGACAGTAAGCTTGCCGCCGTCCGTGAAATTAATTGCAATCGAGCCGTTTCTAAATTCGGTGCCCGCAAGATTTTCCAACGTCACTTGCGACAAGAAAACAATGTCGCCGCTGTTTGTGCCGCTGATTGTATCGTTGCCGTTTCCGTTCGTGTAGAAGAACATGTTCCGTCCTTCGCCGCCGATCATCAAATCGTCGCCGCCGTTGCCGCCCCACAAACTCGCATCATTTTTACCGGCAAGAATTGTGTTGTCAAGATCGTTGCCCGCCAATTCTGCTTTAACCGTCGCATTGCTTGCGTCAAGCGTCCGAATGTCTCCGACAAATTTTTTGGTACTTTGATTGCCGAGCCAAATAATCGCCGCGTCTTCAATGTCATCTCCGACTGTCAACGTCGCATTATTTCCCGTCGCCGCGTAGTAATTTGCCGTGCCGTCGAACTCCAAACTCTTCCTGTCGACTTTCGCAACGAAATCATTGATTCGGAAGTTTTTGCCCTGCGCGTCTTCAATCGTCAACCAATCGTCGCCGTCGCCGACTTTCAAACGAACATTGCCTTCGCCGTTCATTGCAATATCCGTGACAGCCGCCGAGCCGACATTAATTTTGTCCGCCGTGCCGATATTTTCTTCGGTGAGGAATTCAAAATCGACAATTTTATCTTTGCCGTCGCCCGCTTGGAAGAAAAATTCTGTCGCGCCGTCTTTTTCGTCGGACGTGTTGCCTTGCAGGAGATCATTTCCTTTGCCGCCCCAAAGCGAAGTCGAGCCGATACCCGCAGTCAAAGTTTCGTTTTTCGCCGAGCCGATTAAGGAATTCAAACCGCCGCCCGCCGTAACTTGATTTATTCC
>FLNX01003070.1_pt1 | contig 20955 bp, 20 predicted proteins | sample 1140341 | NCBI WGS metagenome assembly FLNX01 (sample SAMEA3878208, study PRJEB12797) | bioreactor metagenome | biome: Moose rumen | place: Sweden | collected 2011-10
TAGTACACATCGATTATAACATTTTTTTATTCTCCTTGTTGATATCGTTTTTTCCTTGATGTAAACTACATACCTTATGGATCTCTTCAGAAATTTATTCAGATACCGGCAGATGATAGCCGGTCTCGTCCACCGGGAGATTCGAGGACGGTATAAAGGATCTGTCCTCGGCTTTTTTTGGACTTTTTTGAACCCCTTGTTGCAGCTCGGTGTCTACACGCTTCTTTTTTCTGTAATATTGAAGTCGGAAGTCGAGCGGTACTACATTTTCCTCTTCGTCGCGCTCGTTCCGTGGATGTTCTACAGCTCTTGCCTTTCGGCTGGGTGCTACAGCGTCGTAGGTTCGGGAACTATGGTGACGAAGATATATTTTCCGCGCGAGGTCCTTCCGATTTCGTTCGTCGTCAGCGCATTCGTGAACATGCTCTACAGCTTCATCGTTGTCTTCGCCGTCCTGATATTCACCGGGTTCGGAGTCAACCCGGTCGCTCTCCTGTACTTGCCTGTGATTTTCGCTGTGGAATTTGTCCTTTGTCTTGGAGTCACCCTTCTTTTTTCCGCGCTGACCGTTTACGTTCGTGACCTTGCGCACATTCTTGGAATACTTTCCATGCTCCTGCAATTCCTGACACCGGTCATGTATTCGTCGAACCGGATACCGGAGGATTTGCGTCCAATCTTCAACCTGAACCCGATGGCTCCTGTGGTGGAGTGCTACCGGGTCATACTGTACTACAAGCAGGTCCCCGATATTTCCACGCTGGGGCTTGCGGCCGTTTCCGGCATCGTCGTCGTTGTCTTGGGGGAGATCGTATTCTCAAAACTGCAGAAGGGCTTCGCGGAGGAGTTGTAGGTTATGGATGGACAGAATTCTATTGAAGTCAAAAATCTGGTGAAGAAATTCAAGGTCTATCACGACAAGGGGAAGTCCCTAAAGGACAAGCTCCTTTTTTGGAGCCGAAACAAATATGAGAACCGGGTCGTCCTTGACGGCATAAGCTTTTCCATAAAGAAGGGGGAGGCCGTGGGGCTCATAGGAAACAACGGCTGCGGAAAGAGCACCACGCTCAAACTCTTGACGAAAATCATGTATCCGTCGTCCGGCACTGTCGAGGTCAATGGAAAGGTCTCCGCCCTCATCGAACTTGGGGCGGGCTTCCACCCCGACATGAGCGGCAGGGAGAACATCTACATAAACGCCTCGATTTTCGGCCTCACGAAGAAGGAGATTGACGCCAAGGTGGACGAGATAATCAAATTCTCTGAGCTTGAGCAGTTCATAGACAACCCCGTCCGCACCTATTCATCTGGAATGTACATGAGGCTGGCCTTCGCCGTCGCCATAAACGTGGAGGCGGAGGTTCTTTTCATCGACGAGATTCTCGCCGTTGGCGACCAGGCTTTCCAGGACAAGTGCTTCAAGAAACTCGTGGAGATAAAGGAGGGCGGCTGCACCATCGTCATAGTCTCCCATTCCCTTGGTCAAATAGAGAAGATATGCGACCGATCCATCTGGATAAAGGACGGGCGCATAGAGATGGAGGGCGCTCCGAAAGATGTCCACAAGGTTTATCTTGAATGGATGAAGACGAGGTGACAAAAACTACGGGAATATGGAGTAGGGCAATCCCCTGAAACTTTTCTGTTTCAAGGGATTGCATTTCCTAAAAAATCTGCATGATTTTCTCCGCCATCTCCAAGGCGGCGGCAACCGTGTCGTCCATGTCGAAGTAGCGGTACATCCCGAGCCTGCCTCCGAAGACCACCTTGTCCTGTTTTTCTGCGAGAGCCTTGTATTTCGCGTAGAGCGCGGTGTTCCTTTCGTCGTTCACGGCATAGTACGGTTCGTCGCCTTTCTTCCATGCGGCAGGGTATTCCTTCGTGATTATCGTCTTCGGCTGTTTTCCGAATTCAAAGTGCTTGTGCTCGATGATTCTCGTGTATGGAATCTCCGCCTCGGTGTAGTTGATGACGGCGTTCCCCTGGAAGTTTTCGCATTCGAGCGTCTCCGTTTCGAATCTTAGTGAGCGGTATTCAAGCTCCCCTTGTGAATAGTCGAAGAAACGGTCGATTGTGCCCGTGTAGACGACTTTGTCGGCCATGGAAAGCCACTTTTCCCTGTCGCCGAAGAAGTCCGTGTCCAAAAGGATGTCGCATCCTGAAAGCATCTTCTCGACAATCTGCGTGTAGCCTCCAATCGGGATTCCCTGGTAGCGGTCGTTGAAGTAGTTGTTGTCGAACGTGAGCCTGACCGGAAGCCGCTTTATGATGCTCGCCGGAAGTTCCGTGCATGGCCGCCCCCACTGTTTTTCCGTGTAGCCCTTGATGAGCCGCTCGTAGATGTCGCGTCCCACGAGCGAAATCGCTTGCTCCTCAAGGTTCTTAGGTGTTTTCCCCGCCATCACGGACGCCTGCTCTTCAATCCTCTTTTTCGCCTGTTCCGGTGTCACCACGTCCGGCCAGATTTTGTTGAACGTGTTCATGTTGAACGGCAGGTTGTACAGCTGATTCCGCCAGTTCGCGACCGGGCAGTTCGTGTAGCGGTTGAACTCCGCGAATTCGTTCACGTAATCCCAGATTTTCTTCGAGTCCGTGTGGAAAATGTGCGCGCCGTACTTGTGGAAGTTGATTCCCTCCACGTTCTCGGTGAAAATGTTCCCCGCGATGTGGTCTCTTTTCTCTATTACGAGGCAGCTTTTTCCCCGTTTCTTCGCCTCGTTCGCCATCGTCGCCGAGAAGAGTCCCGCGCCGACGAAAAGGTAGTCGTAATGTTGTTTCATTTTATTTCTCCCACAGTTTTTCTGGATAATAGCCAGATTCGATTTTCTTTGCAATTTCGGCCTTCACGACCTGCTTGTCCTCCGGGTATGTCATTCCGAACCAGCTTTCTTCGGAAGTGAAGACTTTTACGCTGCCTTTTCCTTTTTCAATCATCTCGCTCGTAGAGACCGGGAGAAGGGCCTCCGCTTTTGGAAGTGTGAGAGAGCTTTTCTTGAAATCAGCCCAGTATTCCTCGAAGCTCTCGAACGCTTTCGGCGAGAATCCGAAAAGGTTCATGCTCACGGTCTCTTTCCCGGTCATCCTGATGATTTTTCCGTTCAAATCAGATTCTATTTCGTTGCCGCTGAAATTCTCGCCGGTGTAGTAGATTTTTGTGTTCTCCGTGATTGACTTCAGGAATCCTCCTTCCGCCTCGCACACTCCGCGGCTCACAGAGCCGTTCCTGCTCATGGTCTTCTCGAGTATGTAGCCGACCATTGCGTGCTCCGTGCAGTCGTTGTTTATAGAAGAAAGATACTTTCCGAGAGTCTCGAAGGCGCTCTTCCCGTAATAGTCGTCCGCGTTGATGACTGCGAAAGGCTCGTTGATTCTCTCCTTCGCGCACAAAACCGCGTGGACGGTTCCCCACGGCTTGCTTCTTTTCGCCTCTGACGCAAGTTCCTGCTCTTCCGCCGTGAGAAGCGCGTCCGGTGTCTGGAATACGTACTCGGCGTTCATGTTCCGCGCCACCCTGTCAAACAGCCGCTCGCGGAAGTCCTTCTCAATATCTTTCCTTATTATGAAGACGACTTTTCCGAATCCGCTCCGTTTCGCGTCGAATGCGGAAAAGTCCAGAAGGCACTCTCCGTTTTTTCCTACAGCATCAATCTGCTTGACTCCGCCGTAGCGGCTTCCCATACCTGCGGCAAGAACCAAAAGTGTTGGGGTCATAGAGTTTCTCCTGAAATAAAGCTTGATATTTTTTGTTTCATTGATTCAGTTTCAAGTTCCTCGTGTGAAACATGATGAAAATGTGAAATCAAATCATGCGGAAGTTCCCAAATGTTGCCATACTGTCTATTTACATATGCCAAAAACTCTTTAGGAGCAGAGTATTTTTCACCTTCGTATTCCAACAAGATTGTAGGAAAAAGAAAATCTTTGTCAAAAAGTCGTTTCCAATTTACGGAAAAGTTATCTAAACCCCAGCAGACAGCTTTTTGCGATATGTTTTGTTTATTATCGAACTCATTTCTTTCATTGAGACCTATAAATTTTTGGAACATGGATTCAATATATGGTGCTTGCTCACTTTTATCGTCAAGATAAGGATGCTCTCGCCAAAAAGAGACTTCTTTAGATGAGTCGTTTTCAATAGTACGTATAATTTCTTCACGCTTGCATTTTTGATTAATCCAGTATTCATCTGAATTGTTTTCACACCAGTCATAGATATAAATATCAACAAAACATGGAATAGAAATGTCTCGAGGGCGAAATCGAATCTGACGACTTTTTGCCCACCAGTCGTATATGAGTGTCACTTGAAAATCAGGATTATCTTTCAGCAAGTAGCGGAGCTTTTCAATGTCCGCTCGAAACATCGCACAGTCAGTATCGTCATCCCACGGTACGAAGCCTTTATGCCGTACAGCCCCTAACAATGTTCCGCTTTGCAGCCAGTATGTAAAACCGTTTTTGTCGCAAATTTCCGAAAGTTTTTTCAATAAGTACGCATTTCCCTGCTGCAAGAGTCTTAGACCGCCCGTTGCTTTTTGAAGAGAATTGAAAAATCGTTGTCTGGCTTCAAACTCATTTTCATCAGATTTTTTGTAGTTTTGCCAAAAACGGATTTCAGACTGTTTTTCTAATAAAGCAAACTCACCAAGAATAACACTAGACTTTTCGTCAATTTTCTGGTTCAGAATGTTTCGATTATCGTGCATATCGGAATTCAGATGTCCGAGTTCACTTTTAATGCCGTCTTTCATGCTTTCAATGCGGTCTTTCATTTTTGCAAGTGATTCTGTCAATTCTTGTATTTTTCTATCCTGAGCCGAAAGTTTCTCCTGCAATTCTGAAATCATTAAAATATGACGGTATGCCCTTTTTGCAATTGCCATGTAATTTTTCATATATTGTCCTCTGATTGTAATTTCTCCGCCAGCATCGTGCTTGAAATTCCTTGTGTATGGGGAATCCACACGATACGAGCACCGACTTCTTTTAAATCTTTTTCTGTTTTTTTGTAAAGAGACTATTAGAATAATGATAAAGACGGTAACAATATACTTCATCATTTTTATCGTTCTGTTAGGCATGATGCAGTTTCTTTGAGACGATTCGTCTTATAAAATAAGATGCCACACTGAGCAGGTGTCGTCTGGCATTTTATATCGTTCCATTTCCAGTTTTCTGCACTGTCAGTTTTCCTGTATGAAGCGTGTATAATACACTTCAGTGGTGACTTAATGAACATATTTCCTCCAAAAACGGATAATAACCAAATTCATTCTGTTCTTTGACTACGCATCGCAAGGCAATGCGGCATTTCTATTTTTGGAGTTTCAGGAATTTTCTTTAAGGTATCGGAATACTGATTCCGTTCAGATTTGGAACAGGTCAGAAATCTCGACGAGCGTCACGGAGGCAGCTGCCGCGTTCTCATGCACCCAGTCTGAAAATCCGCTCTTGCTGAAGGCAAAAAAGGCAGTCTCCTTTGCGAAAGGGAAAATAGCGCGTCTTGAAAGCATTGTCTCGAATTCGGCTTTGTCAAACTGCTCGTTTCGGAATTTGCACTCGCCGATAATCATTTTTTCGCCAGTTCTGTCGAGCAAAAGAAGGTCGATGTCATCCTGCATTTTCCGAGAAGAATTGTTTCCCCACCATTTGCCGTATTTTTCTGGAACGAACGGCAGCCGGCCGGTCTTTGCAAGACGAACCATGTATTCAAGGCAGATTTCCTCGAACACACGGCCTAGATGCATGTTGATGTTTTCGCTCCTGAAAATTTCATCTGCGGCATTCTCCTCCCCGACAAGCTCAAAATAACTTTTTCGCTCAAAAAGGAAGTGATACCAGAACAGAAAGTAACTGTCGGAAATCTTGTAAAGGGTACGCCTTGAAGATTCTTTTTCACCGCAAGGAAGGCATTTCTTCACGAGACGGATTGTCTGCAAGGTGGAGAGATACTTGGAACATTTTTGAACATCCTCATGAATTTTTGAGGAGATGTCATTGACCCTAGTGGCTCCGGCCGCTATTGCCTCAAGAATGCTGTTGTATACCGCAGGCTCCCTCAATTCCTGACGGAGAAGGAAAGAAGGTTCGTCTTTCAGAAAGGAGCCTTCCTTTAAGATTTTTGAAGCGACATTCTGTCTCACGGATTTTTCTTTATCAAAGGCAGCCAGATAACATGGAACTCCACCAAGTATTCCATAAGCCATCAGTTTGTCGATGTGGGAATAAGTCGGGAAAAAAGCCGCGCTTTCAAAATAGTCAAACGCTTTAAGCTCGATGTGGCAGGTTGACCTTCCATACAAAGGACTTTTATGGGCAAGAATCTCGTCTTCCATGAAACTCACGCTGGAGCCGCACAAGACAAGAAAAATGTTTTTTTCGCTCCAAGCGTGGTCGATTGTGTGCTGCAGTATGCTTTTTATAGAAGGATTTTCAGCGGCAATGAAAGGAAACTCATCGATAACGAGCACAAGTTTTTCTTCTCCGGTTATTTTTCCCGTTATGTAGGAAAAAGCTGCTTCCCAATCAGAAAAAACTCCAAAACTCCGTCCCTCAAAGAATTGCTGGACAGCTTTTGAAAAATCCGCAAGATTCAAGAAGTCGTTTTTTTCCTGCGCAGAATACATGAGTATCCTGTGCCTCTTTGCGAATTCCTTCAAAAGTGATGTTTTTCCGATTCTCCGGCGTCCATAGAGAACAAGAAATTCAAATGAATTTGAAGAAAAGGCTTCTTCCATAATTGAAAGCTCTCTTTCCCTTCCAAAAAACATACGTTCTCCTGTTTCTAGATTATACACTTACGATTATTATACTCTAAAGTATAATAATCGTAAAGCAATAATGCAGAAGGAACACATGAACCCAAAATAGAAATGTCAAAGAACAGTGTATGCTGTACCTACAAGACTTCGGTATATGATATCCTGCTACAGCTTTATTTTATTCCATAAAAGTTGCTTTTTTGGTAAATATTCATCCGCAAACTCCTCGCATATTGCATGTATTTCTGCCTCAGACGGCGGATTTCCACCTTCTTCTGAAAATCCTTCAGTTTTTGTTCCAATTCTTCTTTCGAACGGGCTATTATTGATATATGACTTGAATGTTCATCAATTTTTTCAGTTTTCACAATTGGGTGACTCAATTCTGGTGTGGTCCCATTTTTTATTGTGTAACTTTCGCCCGATTCACTCTCCATTTTTAATGCAGGAGGTTTTCCTCTCTCCAGACTCAGCTCAAGCATATTTGTAAAAAAATGATATTGCTTTGCAAGAACCGCATCATAATCAGAGCCACTTCCATTGTTACACTTTTTGCAAAGCAATTTTTTTGACTTATATCGCCCGCCAATTGCATTGATAATGATATGTTCTTCAGATTCATTTTCTGCGGTTAATTCCGCACCGCAAAGATAGCATTTTGGCATGGGCATTTTCTCCTCAAAAAATAAATAACTGCCATACAAACATTTTACTTCCTTCTAAATTTTCCCCAAATCTTCCGCACAATTTTTCCAAACCTACCTTCTTATAATCCACTTGAGAAGATATTTTCTTGATTTTAGGTTTCTGCCAATTTCATTAATTTTTTTGCTATAAGTTGTTGCTGCTGCACAGCAACTCATCCTGTAAAGCATTACCTCATAAAACGGCGTGTTCTTCGCCACCTGCCAAAACTCCTGGGCGAAATCCATTTCTGGCTCCAACCACGGCTTCTGCGGACCTGCATAGTGAATGATTTTTGGATTCTTGCGGGAATCCATGTACATTTTGTTGAGCCACTGGGGAGCGAGCGCGATGATTTCCTTGATTCGGACGCCGTTGTAATCGCACATGACATTCCATGCCATGTCCACATACTTGACGTGGCCTTCGCAGAGCTTGTTCAGCACATCCTGGTCTTGCAGAAGCCATTTTTCCTTTGAGGCGAAATCGAGCATTTCTTCTATAGAATATGTCTTTCTGAATTCTTCAAGATTGAAGAGAATCGTTCCTGCCTGAAAATACTGGTATGGTTCTTTGAGCTTCAGGACTTCATCGCTGTATTTTTTCCGATCCGGCTGCCATCCATTGTAAAGCCCTGCCGTGTCGGCAGCATGACAGGCCTCAAGCAAAAATCCATTTACATCTTCATCAAAAAGGTCAGAAACATCCGCATTCACAACCATATCTGAGTCTAGGTACAAAAGTTTGTTGTAATTTGGGAGCAAATCGGGAAGGATGAGCCTGTAGTAGGTTTCGATATGCCCGAAGTGCCCGTGAAGGTGCGGTGAAAATGCGCTACTTTTTTTGCTGGATTCACGAATCTGAGCGAGAAATTATTGTGAGAAGAAACAAGATTCTGCAATGTGGATTTGTTTTTCTGAGAGATGTCTGTCGTCAGAATCAGAATGTCATAGTTTCTCTTGGGAGACGAATTCTCAACAATGGACGCAAGAGTCACCGAAAGATATGGAACAAAATAATCGTTTGCCGCAAGGGCAATCGCCACGTTGTTGCTCTTGAACGCATGTTTTATTTCTACGGCTTTTTCGACATTTTTGAACAGAGTCCGCTGCAATTCGCAGGTCTTGTGGTTTCCTATTACAATCTTTCCGAAAGAGAATCTTCGCTCTCTTCGCATCGACCCGTCCGCACGACACTGCATCGTAAAAGACATTTCTATAAAATCCGAAAACACAGACCTTTCATTTACAACCAACGCATACATGCAGAAAAACAACGCTTATTTCTTCAACACCACAGACCCGCAAATTTATGTGGACATAAGCGGACATGAAAAATCAAATTTCTTTTTTAACATGAAGGTTTTCGCTCTTGATAAAACTTGTTCTGCGACCATCGAAAATCTCCGGGCAGTCGCCGCAGATTTTCGATGTCAGCTGGAACAAAAAATCCAGCAGACTGATATTGCTATTCAGAAAAAGCAGCAGGAGCTTGCATCTTTGTACGCAAGCCGCTCATGGAGACTGACAAAGCCATTGCGTACTCTTGGCGGTTTTGCACGGGCGCTTTTCAGAAGGTAGGTATTTTTTCCATTATGGATCGTGTGCAGGCGGTGCAGATTGATGCGAATACTAGGAATAGTTCTGTTCTGCCATTGTTCCCCTACCACTGTACTCCGTCTCAATTGCTAGCTCCATTTTTTTTTGGTAAAATTACCAGATATGTTGTTGCATCTCGCTTGGAAAAATGTCATATCGAAAAAAAGTTCTTTCGTTATAATCCTTTTTGTCGCTTTTTCTATAATGCTTCTCGTCGCCACCAATGCCGTGTTCGACAGCACGGAGAACGGTGTCGAGGAGACTTTCAGGAACAGTTTCACCGGGGACGTCGTTGTTCGACCGAAGAACAAGAACTCGCTGAGCCTTTTCGGGGACGAGACTCCTGTCACCGGAAAACTTTCCAAGAATCCGACTCTGTTCCCGTTCAAGGACGTGCTCGGCTGCGTTTCTTCCGACAGTTCCGTTTCGGCGGCTCTTCCCCAGCTTTCGGGGCGCACGGTGCTCCATACGGAGGACAGGAACTATGTCGTGTATGTGTTCGGTGTCCAGGCTTCCGAATATCTTTCGTCGATGTCTTCCATAATAATGGAGGAGGGCGGCGCGTGGGCTTCCGGCGCGAAGGGGGCGATGATAACGCGCGACTACGCCGACAAACTTGGAGTCTCGCTCGGCGACCAGATAGAATTCGTGGTCGACGCGGGGCTGTCTTCCCGCGTGAGAGCCGTTCCCGTCACCGGCATCTACCATTATTCCGTCGAGAATTCCGTCATGGAAAAAATCGTGCTCGTGAATCCCGAGACCGTCCGTTCCCTATTCGACATCTCCGACATGGCCTCGTCCGATTCCGTCCAACTGTCCGACGAAAAAGAGGAATTCCTTGACGATTTCGCCGATTTGGACGACATGTTCGGAGACGCGAGCGACTTGTCGGAGACTGTCGTCGAGGATGTCGTGTCCGTCTCTTCCGAGGAGGTGGAGGCGATAATGAAGTCTTATTCCGAGAGCACCTCCTGGAATTTTTTGGTCTGCAAGCTTCATGATTCAAAAGAGACGAATTCCACAATAAAGCGTCTCAACAGGACCTTCAAGGAGAAGGGGTGGGACGTCGAGGCCGTCGGATGGAGAAGCTCCGCCGGCAGCACCGCTTTCTACCTGTTCATCCTGCGCCTGATTTTGAATTTCGGAATCATGATAATCCTGTTCGCGGGGTTCATCGTCATAAACAACACTCTCGTCATAAACGTCCTTGACAGGATAAGGGAGATAGGCACGATGCGCGCCATTGGGGCGAACAAGAGATACATCTCGGTCGAGTGCATGGCGGAGACCCTCATGATGGCCATAACGGCCGGCGTCCTCGGCTGCGTCCTCGGCTCTGTCCTCTCCGTCTGTGTCAGCGCGGCAGAGATTTCCATCGGGAACAGTTTCCTTGTCCAGCTTTTCGGAGGCGAAAAACTCGTCACCCAGTTGAAATTCTCAAATCTGTTTTGGTCTTTCTTGCTGTCCGTCTTCATAGGACTGGTGGCCTGGGTCTATCCTGTCGTGACGGCGTTGAAGATACGGCCTGTGCAGGCCATGCAGGGGGCAAAATGATGTACCAGTTCAAGTTGGCAGTGCGTTCGCTTTTTTTCAGGAAGTCGCAGTACCGCTCTCTCTTCCTTGTCTGCATGTTCGGAGTTGCGGTTTCTTTGACCGCCATCTTCGTGAGCAAGGGGATGATCGACGCGATGAACATGAAGGCGAGAATCTACTACGGAGGCAACTTCGCCATCATGGAGGACGTTCTCGGTGAGGGACTTGAAATGCACGATTTCATGGACACCTACGAGAAGGTCCGCTCTGTCTTCCCCCCGGAGGCCGATGTCTCCTATCGTTTGGATTTCGACGCTCGGCACTCCTCTTTCTTTTTCGAAGGGACGCAGGCTCTGCAGCAGACCATAAAGGGATGCGACTTCGAGCTTGAGAGAAATCTTTTCGAGCAGATGAAGTTCGTCTCCGGCGGTTTCTCCGACATGAAGGGCACGAACGGAGTCCTTATATCGAAGCCGATCGCCGAGATGCTGAACATAGGGGTGGGGGACGTGATGACTTTCATGCTCGAAACTGTTTCCGACGAAATCAACACGGTGGATGTCGAGGTGAAGGGGATTTTTCAGGATTCCAGCGTCTTCGGCATGTACACTTCATATATGGATTTCGCCTTTCTCAGGGCCGCCTACCAGCGTCCCGACGATTTCGCCAACAGGATTGTCGTGAACTTTCCTGGAAAGGAGATTGGCGAGCGCGAGACCCTTTTCTATCAGAAGGAGCTTGAGAAAGTGCTCCCGATGTACCGCCTTGTGGACGACAAAAACGAATTCATCGACAGGCAAGACGGGGATGCTGTCATGTTCGCATTGATTCCGCTAAGCGCGAACCTCACCGACGTCAGCGTCATGGAAAAAGCGATGGACGTGGTCATCTTTTTCATCATACTTGTTCTTGTCGTGATAATCGTGGCCGGAATAGGAAGCACGTACAGGATTCTCGTTATAAAAAGGCTGAACGAGATTGGAATCTACATGGCTATAGGAATGAATAAGAAGGACATATCGCTCACGCTTCTGTTCGAGACCTTGCTGCTCCTTGTCCTTGGATGTGCCGCCGCCTGCGCTTTGTCCGGCGTTTTCTGCTTTTTAGTCTCCCGTTTCGACTTCTCTTTCATACCTTCTTTCGATATTTTTTTGATAAAGGGTAACCTTTCGCCTTCGGTCGATGTTGTTTTGAGTGTCGCGGTTATCGTAGCGGTCATCGCGAGCACGCTCCTCGCCGTGTTCTATTCGGCTTGGAAGTCGATAAAGGTGCTGCCGGTGAAGGCGCTGGCGGCGGTCGAATGAAAATACGGGCGCATGTAGCCCGCGCATGTTTCGGCATGCATTTTTTTTGAAAAGAGGTGGATTATGATTGGATTGTTCAATTTCAATGGATTTTCTGGAGTGGCAAAGAGGCTTTCGGCGGTCTGCGCCGCTTTCGCGCTTGTGTCGTCCGCGGCTTCCGCTTTGACGAACGACGAGGCCAAGGCCCTTTTGAAAAAGGCCGAGGACAGCACCGCGTTCTACGAGACCGACTTCACGGCCTCGTACGAGGTTGTGCAGGAAAGGCCGGGGGACGGAAGAAGCAAGACGAACGCCACGATATACAGGCGCGACAAGACTTCGAACTGGACCATCCTCATCCTTTCTCCCGCGAAGGACAAGGGCAAGGGGTATCTCCAGACCGACAACACGATATGGTTCTACGACCCGGCCGACAGGAGGTTCACGTTCTCAAGCTCCAAGGACAAGTTCCAGGGCACGAACGCCAACACTTCAGATTTCGCTCCGATGTTCTTCACCCGCGACTACAAAATCGAGTCGTTCAGCGATGTGAAGCTCGGCGCGTACGACTGCGTGGCGTATTCCCTCCGCGCGACATCGAAGGATGTCGACTATCCCGTCTTGAAGGTGTGGGTTTCGAAGAACGACGGCCTCATGCGCAAAAAGGAGGACTATTCGCTTTCCGGTCAGAAACTCAGGACCACTGCGATTCCAGCCTACCAGCCGGTATCCTATGGCTCTGAGACTCATCAGATTCCTGTCAGCATGGTCATACAGGACAACTTGAAGGGAAAGAAGATAAACGGAAAGATGTCGTACGAGAGGACCCTAATATCGATTTCGAATGCCGTGTTGAAAAAGCAGGACGATGCCGTGTATACTAAGCCTTACCTTGAGCTTATGAGTGGAAGATAATGTCCTGTACAATTAAAAAAGTTTTCATGGCTGCGCTTGTCGCAGCTTTGTTTGTTTCTGTTCCGTGCGCACAGAATGCAGATTCTGCCGACATGGGGTCTTCCGGTGATGTGGAGGATGAGACCGCAGATTTCGCTTCAATCGACAACATCGACGATTTGTTCTCGGAGGAGTCGGATTTGGAGGAGCCTGTCACCACCTCTGAAAATTCCGACGGCTCGTCGACCAGCATTTCCTTCCTTTCCATTCCCCTTGAGATGAAAGGCTCCCTTGCTGCGGAGGTCGGCGCCGCTTTGCTTTGGGAGGATCACTTTCCAAGCGGCACAGCGTATTTCGATTTGACGAACTACCTGAATTTCATAACAAGACCCGACAAGTACATAGCCTTGAAAGGTTCTCTCAAGACAAGCATCCCCGATTCGACCGAGGCCGACAACGACAACCAGAACCAGTACTTCTACCTTTACGAGCTTTATTTCGACTACATAATGGCGAACCGTGTGTACATAACGGCCGGAAAGAAGAAGTCGACGTGGGGATGCATCCGCCTTTTCTGCAGCGACGACAGCAGCGACGAGACTCGCGACGATGACGCCTTGTACACGAATCCGCTCTACGACAGCCGCTACAACATTTCGGGAATCATAAAAGTTCCGTTCGGTCCGTCGTCGATAACGATGCTCACCATGTACAGAGGGTATTCGGATGTCGGCACGACCCCCAGCTACAGGGATCTTTCGTTCGCGGGAAATGCCGAGTTCGTGTTTTGGGGGACGTATATGGGGCTTTTCGCGAGGAGTTTTCCTTCCAGCTCTGGAACATTGGCGAGGTATTACCGTAACCCAATCATCGGAGCCGAGTTGAAGAGGTCTTTTTTCGGATTCGACGTCTACGGGCAGGGACAGTGCTATATCGTTTCTATGGAAAGACTCAGGAAATTCTGGGAGAAGGATCTGTACAGTTCCGATTCCGTATCAAAGCTCATATTCACAGGTGGATTCTACAAACTTTGGGATTCCGATTATCCCTATGTCGGGGTGAACGCTGAATTCCAGGGCATATATTATCCGAACGATTTTTATGACCATTCTTACAACGACGATGGCGAGTGGATCGAGGGAGAAATGCTGCATGAATCCGGCTATTTCACAAAGCGCGTCATAGTGGATTTCGGACTCTCGAAGCTTGGCCGCGACAAGAACTTGAAGTTCGGCCTGCAGTGGAGCCACGACTTCACCGCCGTGAGCGGGTATTTGAAGCCTGTCGTGATTGTGTCCAGAGTTTTCCCCCACTGCGATTGGCGGACTGGATTCAAATGGGAGTACGACAAGTCCTACGACTACGGAAAATTCACTTTCGGAAGCTACCTAAGATTCTCCCTCGATTACTAGGCAAGCAAGGAAAAAGGCCGGGTTCATTTTGAATCCAGCCTTGCCTTTCTCATTCGGTTATTACGCCGTCCCTTATCTTTATAACATGGTCGCTCATGGCGACTATTTTCGCATCGTGCGTGGAGAAGACGAACGTCGTTCCCATGTCGGAACTGAGTTTCTTCATCAATTCAAGTATCTGGTCGCCGTTCTTGGAGTCGAGGTTCGCGGTCGGCTCGTCCGCGAGAATTATCGGAGCTTTCGTGACGAGGGCGCGCGCTATGGCGACCCTCTGCCTCTGTCCGCCTGACAACTCGGACGGCTTGTGGTTTTTCCATTTCGTCAATCCGACTGTCTCCAAAAGGAATTCTATCCACTCTTTTCTTTGCGCGCTGTTCAGCGTCGTCGAGGCGACCGATTTTCCGAGCGAAAGCGGAAGCTCCACGTTCTCCCACACGTCCAGGACGGGGATCAGGTTGAATGTCTGGAATATGAAACCGAGGTGGCTCCGCCTCAGCTCCGTCAGCTTCGTGTCGAGTTTGAGAGGCACTTTCGCGTCTATTCCGAGCTTTATTCCGTCGTATACGTCTATGCCCTCGATGATGATGGAGCCTGACGCCGGGAGGTCTATCAGTCCTATCATGTTCAGGAGAGTCGATTTTCCTGAGCCTGAGGGACCTGAAATCGCGGCGAACTCGCCTTTCTCTATCGTGAAGGACGCGTTGTCCACAGCCTTCACTTGGACTTTCTCCATCTGGTATATCTTGCTAACATTTTTCAATTCTATTATTGCCATTCCTCAATTCTATTCCATTTTTCGAGGATTGGGAACGTGTGCGCATTCACGTTTTTAGGCTTGAGAAAATCTTGGAAATCTCAAAAATCTCAAATGGGCAATTGAAATAATCTTGCCGATAATTGATGATGATTGAAAAAAGTGATTATTGCCAAGGGGAAAGAAAATGATTCTGAAAATAATCATAATAGCGGTTGTAGTGTTCGCTGTGTGGAAGATCGCTTCTCTGAACAGCGTCAAAATTCAGTTCTTCACTACCGGTATGGACAAGGGTTTCAAGATGTCCGAAATCATGTCCCTGTGGAAGCTTGCCTCCGTTTCGGAACTTGAGGAGCCGGAGTCCCTGTTTTTCTCCCTTCCTTTGATGAGCCAGGCCATAACGAAATTCATACAGGAGACGAGGGAGAACGGGACCGACACTCTTGAGTCGAACAAGCGGTTCCTGTCGAAGCTTTACGCATACAGGACCAGGATAAGCCTTGAGCACGAGAACAACAAGAGCCTGGATTCCACAAAGTATCTGGACAAGCATCAGCGGCTCAGAATCGTTCTTCCAGGTTCAGGAGTCTTCAAGTCCGAGATTCTTGCAAACGCAGGCGAGCTTGTCATAAAAACTCCGACGAGAAACGGCATAATAGCGGTGCCTGGGCAGGACTGGGTCGGAAAGACGGTTCATGTCTATCTTTGGAGGAAGGGCGACGCCGCATACGTTTTTGATTCCGTAGTGAACAACTTCGACGTCTACATGGGCGCGACTGCCCTCCGGCTTCAGCATTCTTCCAAGCTCATCCGAACTCAGAAGAGGGAGTCGATAAGGGCCGAGTGTTCTATAGACGCCCAGCTCTATTTTTTGGGCGAGGGGGAAATAGACTACGACGCGGTGGACGCGAATCCGGGGTACAAGTGCCTGCTGGAGGACGTGTCCGAGGGCGGCGCGCTGATAAGGGTCGGCGGAAAGGGCGTGAAGGACGCTCGTGTGAAAATCCAGTTCAACATCGGGGACAGCCTCGTCGTCATGTTCGGTGTCGTTGTCGGTGTCGAGTACAACAAGAGCCTGAACCAGTCGCGCCTGCACTTCGAGTGCATCCACATCGAGGAGCAGATGAAGAACCTTGTTCTGAGCTTCGTGTACAAGACTCTCCCGGAGGAGAAGAAGGAGGCTTTGGAGGCCATTTCGCTTGCCGAGGAGGATGCCGAGGGAAGGGACGGAGGCGAACTCGACAGCCCCATCAGTTCCACTCCGGACGATTCGTCTTTCGACGAGATGTCGGCCGTCTCGAATTCCGTCGAGTCCCTTTCCGACGACAACTCCACATCAAACGCCGGCGATTCGCTTTCTCTGGATGAGAAGGAGGACGAGGATTTGGAGTCGCTCAAGGGCGGATTCGAGGAGCATTTCGACGACAAGATGAACGAATTCAGGACGAAAATGGAAGCGTTCAAGCGTTCCTGATTGGATTTTTGTCTTTTGACTTTGCGGTCTCTTCCCAAAAAAGTGTTTTTTTGAGGAAAAGGCCGTTTTTTTTTGCAGAAAATGAAAAAAACGGGATAAGTAACATGTATGGAGATCAAAAAAAGAATTCCGAAATGCTTCTTCAATCCCGTGTTCGTTTCTGCGCTTCTTTGTGCGGCTTTTTTCTATTCGGGGATTTTCACGCCGAGGAGAAAGCCTGGGTTGGCATCGCTCATTCCGTCAGCCTCGATTGTCGCGGTGGAGGGGCGTGTGTCTTCAAATCCTGTGAAAACTTCCGCTTTCGGAGGATGCTACAGTGTCGAGTTCGCCGTCGAACGGACATTTTCGCGGGGAGCATCCTCGTCCGCGGCCGGTAACTGTAGACTGTACATACCCTCGGCTGTCGTGGAGTCTTCTTTTCCCGGAAAGCTTCGGACGGCCGCTGGAAAGTCCGGCGGCGCGGTCGTGGAGAGCGGAATTCGGCTCCGCGCTTCTGTGGAAAAGCGGATTCGGGGGGGCTTCTCCGTTGTCGCTGTGAGTCCTGCCTCCGTTCGTGAAACGGAATCTTTTTGGAACCGATTCTTTTTTTCCATTGTGCGTCTGCGCGCTAGGTGCCGACTGGCGTTCAGGGGTATGATGCACAGCTGGGGCGAGGCCGGAGGATTCCTGTTGGCTCTGATTTCCGGCAGCAGGGATTGTGTGGACGGTTCTGTTTCCGATGGGTTCAGGCGTGCTGGGTTGAGCCATGTCATGGCTCTTTCCGGGATGCATCTGTCTCTTTTCGGAGGAATAGCGTCTTTCCTGGGGCGGCGATTGTCCACCCGCCGTTTCGCCGACGCTCTTTCCTTTTTCGCGATCGTGTTTTTCGTCTGGTTCGCAGGGCTTTCCCCGTCTTTGTTCCGCGCGCTCCTTTGTTCCTGCATCCTCTCCGCGTCTTCGTCCCTCCGTCTGAAAAGGCCCGCGCCCGCCACAGTCCTGTCGCTGTCGTTCCTTGTCCACTCCGCCGTTTTCCCGCCCCATGTCTTTGACGCGGCCTTCATGCTTAGCTACGCGTCCCTGGGCGGCATCGTGCTGCTGCAGAGGTCTGTTTCGCGGTTCTTCTCGAAAATGCTCTTCCCCAGGCTGTCTTCGTCGCTGTCGGCTTCTGTGTCGGCGTTCGCTGCGACAACTCCCGTTTCCCTCTCGCTCTTCGGCACCGTCTATCCGGTGGGGCTTCTGTCCACGGTGGTCGTCTCCCCGCTCGTGGGTGTCTTCATGTACGCAGGAATCTTCGGAATCGCCGTCTGTCTCGCCGCTCCCTTTCTTTCGGTTCCGTTCGGTGCTATTATTTCTTTCATCTACGGTTTGGTCAAAAAGACCGCCTTGTTTTTCGCGGGATTCCCCGCATTCTCCATATTTTAGGACAGGACGTGAAAGAGATGATGAAACACCCAGACTACAATTCCCCGCTTGAGCTCAAGCAGTTTTTGGACGACAACGGAATGGCGATGCAGAAGAAATTCGGACAGAACTTCCTCGTCAACGGAGAGGCGAGAAAGCGTCTCATCGACGCGCTCGACATAGATTCCTCGTCTTCCGTTTGGGAGGTCGGCCCAGGACTCGGCTCCATGACGGAAGAGATTCTTTCGAGGGGAGCGGCCTTGACTTCGTTCGAGATCGACCACGGATTCGCCCGGCTCGTGCGCGAATTCTTCTCGGACTATTCGGAAAAGGGGAAGTTCACCCTTGTGGAGGGCGACGTCCTGAAGACCTGGAAAAAACACGCCGAGTCCGCAGGTGTCCCCGACAGGTTTTTCGGCAATCTTCCGTACAATGTCGCCGCCACGATAATAGGCGACACGATAAACGGAGGCGTTAGGTTCGACAAGGCCGTGGTCACGATACAGAAGGAGGTCGCCGTGAGAATGTGCTCCGCGCCAAATTCCGCCGACTACTCGTCTTTCTCCGTCCTCTGCCAGTGGGCATACGACGTGAGGAACGTGCTGGACTTGGCGGGTGGCAGCTTCTGGCCGGTGCCGAACGTCGCAAGCCGGGCTGTGCTGATGACAAGGCGCGACGATTTTCCGAGCTGCTCCGACCCGGCCCTTTTCATGAAGATGATACGGCAGCTCTTCTCCTCAAGGCGCAAGACCGTCAGAAACAACCTTTTGAAGATGGCGGGCGGCGGGGACGTCTGCGATTCGGTCCTCTCCGCGGCCGGTGTGTCGCCGAGCGCGCGCGCCGAGTCGTTGGGCGTGGACGAGCTGCTCGCCCTTTCCGACAGGCTTTCCGAGGCCGTCGCAAGAAAATAGGTCGCTTTGAATGGAGGTGTCGTATGAGCGTCAAAGAGAACATTGAGAGAGTGGAAAAGTCGATAGCGGAATACGCTTTGAAGGCCGGAAGAAAGCCTGGGGACGTGAGGCTCGTCGCCGTGAGCAAGTTCCATCCGGCTTCGGCCGTGCTTGAGGCCGTGGCGGCCGGGCAGTCCCTCTTCGGCGAGAACAGGGTGCAGGAGGCCGCCGCCAAGTTCGACGAGGTGCGGACTGCTGGCGTGGACGCGGACCTGCACATAATAGGCTCGCTGCAGCGGAACAAGGTCAAGGAGGCCGTGCGCGTGGCCTCGTGCATAGAGTCTCTGGACAGAATCGAGCTTGCGGACGAGATGGAGAAGCAGTGCGCAAAAATCGGCAAGACGGTCGATGCCCTTCTGGAAGTGCACACGGGAGAGGAGTCCAAGTCTGGTTTCCGCGGCGAAGATGCCGTCAGGGAAATGCTCTCGGCGTTCGCTTCCGGGCGGTATCCGCACGTCGTTCCCCGCGGGTTCATGACGATGGCCCCGAACACGGACGACGAGGGGCTCGTCAGGGCTTCCTTCTCTTGTCTCAGGCTTCTCCGCGACAGGATGGCCTCTGAATTTCCGTCGCTTTCCCTTTCGGAGCTTTCCATGGGGATGAGCGGCGACTATGGAATCGCGATAGAGGAGGGAGCTACAATCGTGCGCATCGGAACCGCCATATTCGGCGAAAGGGACTATTCGAGATGAGGGGGCGTGGTGCCGTTTTCGCGGTTGTCTGTCTCGTTTTGTTCTTCCATCCTTTTTCCGCCTTCTCCGCCGATTCTTCCTCGTCGTCCTCATCGACATACGACGACATCCAGTTCCCGCAGTGGACGAAGGACCTCAGGCGCACGGAGATAATAACGCTCGGCTCAGTCCCGTTCGTCACATTGTGGACGACTTTGGGCTACTCGATGGCGGTGTACGGGGAATTCAGGAATCCGATGAGCACGAACACCGACGACTTCACCGAGTCCGACAAGAAGAAGATAATAGCGATGACCGGCGGAATCTGCCTCGGGCTCGGCCTGTTCGATTTGGCGGTCACTCTGGTCAAGCGCGCGTCGTCAAGGAGAAATTCCCCGGTGGACGAGGGCGCGTTGAAAGTCGTTCCGCGTTCGTCCGCTGTTGAGGATGGCGGAATGCCGGACGTGGATGTCGAGCTGCCGCCGAGGCCGGACAGGGGGGATGATTCTTATCTCATAGAGGGGGTCGTGCAGAATGCCGTCTTTTAGCGTTGAAGTTCCAGCTGGTTTTTCGGGAAGCGTCCGCCTCGACAAATTCATGGCGTCGGTGGATGGCGGAATGAACAGGTCCCGCCTGAAGAGCGGTGTGGATTCCATCGAGGTGAACGGGAAAAAGGCAAAGCTCTCGACAAAGGTTTCCGCTGGGGATGTGATTTCGTTCGACTGGGAGGACAGCGTTCCCGACGACATCGAGCCAGAGGACATTCCGCTCGACATCGTGTACGAGGACGAGAACGTGACCGTAGTGAACAAGAGGCAGGGGATGGTGACCCATCCTGCGTGCGGAAATTGGACGGGGACTCTCGTGAACGCCCTGCTTTTCAGGTGGGGGCGCGGAAAAATCGGCACGGACGGAGAGGCCGCCGCGCTCCGCCCCGGAATCGTGCACAGGCTGGACAAGGACACTTCCGGACTCATCATAACGGCGAGGAACAGGGAGAGCGAGGAGTGGCTTCACGCCCAGTTCCTCGACCACAGGCTGCTGCAGAAGGAGTACATCGTCATCTGCGTCGGCCGGCCGAAGGAGATGGCCGGGAGAATCGAGACCAACATCGAAAGGGATCCCCGCGACCGAAAGAAGTTCCGCGCGGTCGGAAGGGACTGCGGAGGAAAATTCGCCTGCTCGATTTACCAGTGCGTCGGCGTGTACGAGAGGGGCGGGGAGACATACTCCCTCTTCCGCGTTCGCATAAAGACCGGGCGCACCCACCAAATCCGCGTCCACATGAAGCACATCGGCTGTCCTGTGCTTGGCGACCCCGTTTACGGAAAGCCGGGGGGCTTTTTCAGGGGGGCGACGCTCATGCTCCATTCGTATGTCCTCAAGATTCGCCTTCCGGGCCAAAGGAAATGGAGCGTGTTCAAGGCTCCGATTCCGCCTAGGTTCAGGAAGGTCATGAAGGCGCTGCACTTGAAATTCAGGAGGGTTCGATAGATGGATTCGATGCTTGACGGTTCCCGCTTCGATGTGGAGTCGGGGCTTGGGATATTGCACCGGCCGA
>FLNX01001667.1_pt1 | contig 20926 bp, 18 predicted proteins | sample 1140341 | NCBI WGS metagenome assembly FLNX01 (sample SAMEA3878208, study PRJEB12797) | bioreactor metagenome | biome: Moose rumen | place: Sweden | collected 2011-10
GTCAGGAAAAAATGAAAGTCATAGCAAGAATAGAAACCGATTTCCCGACCAAGTTCGGCATTCCAAGGCAGAGCGGCATCATCGCCTCGCTGCAAGGGCGCATCGTGTTTGAGCCGGAATACCGCAACGCGGAGGCCGTGCGCGGCTTGGAGGCGTTTTCGCACATTTGGCTGCTGTGGGAGTTTTCGGAAGCCGTGCGCGACAAGTGGTCGCCCACCGTGCGTCCGCCCCGCTTGGGCGGCAACCTGCGCATGGGCGTTTTCGCCACGCGCTCGCCGTTCCGCCCCAATCCCATCGGGCTGTCGTCGGTAAGGTTGGAGAAGGTGGAAATCGACCCGCAGCTTGGCCCTGTGCTTTATGTGAGCGGCGCAGACATGATGGACGGCACGCCGATTTACGACATCAAGCCTTACATCGCCTACACCGACAGCCATCCCGAGGCCGTCAGCGGTTTTGCCACAACGCCGGCGGATTTCCTTTTGGAAGTGGATTTTGCGGAGGAATGGCTGTCGAAAATACCGCCCGACAAAAGGGAAGGCCTGAAAGCCGTGCTTGCGCACGACCCCAGGCCTCAGTACCAAGAAGACCCAAACAGAATCTATGGCCTTCGTTTCGGCGCCTTTGACGTCCGTTTCAAGGTGGACGGAAACCGTCTTGAGGTGGTCGAAGTGGTGTCGTTCACTTGATTTTTCCCACCGCCGTCTGCAAGATCTTGCCGTCCTTGCCGCTGTCGGAGACGTAAGCCATGACATAGCATTGGTCGGCGTTGTAGGCGGAATCCAATTCGATGGTGAAAGTTTGGGCGTATTCATCGTTGACGAAAACGCTTCCGCCGCCAAATGACGTGCCGTTGGCCCCGTTGAGCGTGCCACGAAACACGTTGCGGAACACATATTCGCGATTCACGCCGCCCGGAACGGTCTGCCACCCGACGATGCTGTCCTCGACCAAGCACACGGTGAGGGAAAGCTCGCCCTCATAGTCGGAAGTGGCAATCACCACCGACCCCACCATCAATTGGCGCGTCGCCTCGTCGTAGCTGCTGCTGATGGTGATGTCGAAAGTCTGAGGCTCGGCAAGGGCGTCGGCCACCGGCGTGTCGATTTGCTCGACATAAAGGGTGTTGCCGTAGGTCAAGGCCACATGGTCAACCGAAAACAGCGGATTCGACGAATTGTCGTTGTACCATGCCGTACCTTCCTCGGTGAGGAAATCGGGGAACTGGCCCATCGGCTGGGCCAAAAATCCTGCGTGGACACTCAGGATGAAAATGCGGTCTTCGCCCAACTGATGCTGCAAATCGTGGGCATATTCCGCCGCTTCGGGGCAGTTGACGCAACGTGCGCCCGTGAAGTCCTTGATGAGCACCGTCTTGTTGCCGCCCGTGGGCGTGTAAGGCTTGTGCGGATTGTCGATTTTGTCGCAGCTCGCGATGGCTATCGTCAGGGCTGCCATTAGGATTATGATTGGTTTTTTCATTGTTGCTATGTTTTGTTGGTTGCTGCCGTAGGTCGCTGACCTACGGTTACTATAGTTTCGTCCCTTCGGGACGGGCTTCACGCCATCAGAACGACGTTGAAACCGTTAAGGTGACACCCGATGAGGCGGGCACCGTGCGGCACACGCCGCCCACGCACACCACGCCTTCGCTCTGGCGACCGCCGCTCAGCATGATGCGAGTGGCATCGTGGATGTAGCTGACTGTGCCCGTGAAGTAATGGTCGCGGTATTCCTCGACGGGGTTGCCGTAGTTCCACTTGTCGGCAATGGAGAAGGCCCAGTGCGGGTTGATGCTGTATTCGAGCAAGGCCGCAGCCCAGTCGCCGCGCTTCTGGTAGTCCTTCATCTCGCTTTCCTCGTACTCGTAGCCCTTGTGTACCTCGTTCTCCCAAAGTCCTTGAAGCTCAAGGCGTAGGCTCTGTTTCTTGTTGATCTTGTAGGTCACGTCCAAGAAGCCGATGTTGGCCTTCACGACGGGAGCGCCGGCATGGCCTTCGATGGTCTCGATGTCGTAATAGAGGTTGATGTATTGCGCCGTGACGTGCCAATCCTTGCTGATTTTCTTGTCGATCTCGAAGTTGATGTCGCGGAAGAAGCGGTGGTCGCTGACGGCGAAGAAGTTGGACGCATAGCCCAAGGTGCCTTTCTTGTTGAGCGCCATCTGTCCGTCGGCCATGATGGAGTCGCGCACGATGTCGTTCACCTGACTCATGTTGAAGGCCAATTTGGTGCCGTATTTTCCGCCGAGGGCCGTGCCTTTCGGGATGGTGTAGTTGACTTGCAGCTGTGCCGCCATTTCGCCGTTGGGCTGGGTCGAATAGGTGTACATCGACGGCAGGCTGTGGGTGTGCGTATAATTAATAGGTGGGATGAAGTTGATGTCTAAGTCGTTCTGCTTGCCCGTGTACATCGACTTGAAGCTCATGTTGTCTGTGCGCTTCACCTGAAGGACGGCGCCGAAGCCCTTTTGCGAATAGCTCAGCGAGGCCATCAAAGCCTGCCCTTCCTTGTAGATGAAGTTGTTGATGGCCGACGGGTCGTTGATCTTGTAGGCGTATTCGGCACTGAACGACACGCGACCATAGCCCAAGTTGAGGCGGGCAGCCGCAGCGCCCACGTTTTCGGGGATGTAGTAAAACAGGCTTTGGTCGTACTGTTTCTTGCTGACGAAACTCCCGCCGAGGCTCATCCTGAACTTGGAGTCGTTGAGTGAGGCGATGCTTTGGTTGAGGTCCCACTCGGCATCCACGCCACGCACAATGCCGCGATAGTCGTCGGCGGCGAAGTCGCGCTCAAGATAAGGCGCCCAAAAGTAACGTTGGCGGCCATACAGCCCTTTGATGGTCACGCCGTTGGTCGGACGCAGCACCACGCGGGCACCGCGCAGGGCGTTGTCCATGCCCAAAGACCACTCCTCGTAGGTGCGAAACACGAGGCCGCTTCCAAACTGGTCGTATATGTCGCCAACTGTCATGCCGATGAAGCCGTTGTCGTAGGTGGCAAAGAAATTGGCCAATCCCACGCCGTTCAGCTCGCTGCGGAAGCCGTTCATCTCAGGCAAAAAAGCCTCGAAACGGATGCCCGCCGAGAAGTTGCCGTTGGTATAGTTCACCTTGCCGAAACCATTGATTCCCAATTTCTTGCCGTTGAGGTCAGTGATGCCGATGCCCTCGTCAAGCATGTAGTATTGCGCATCGGTCTGGAAACTGCCGTTCACTTGGCTGTTTTCGATGAACGACTGGGCACTCACCTTGAAACTGACCGTCAAAGCGAGTGCCAATAATGGTAGTATTTGTTTACGCATAAATGTGTCTATTTTGACTTCGAGACACGAGACCTTGTGACTTCGGGGTCAGGCGCGTGTCTCGTGTCCCGCAGTCTCGTAGTCTCGTGTCAAATGATTACTTTTTCTTTTTCGCCACTTTCAGGATTTCCTCGTAGAGGTCGTCTTCGCCGCCTTCGATATATCCCGTGTGCTGATAGACGAGTTTGCCGTTGCCGTCGAAGAGGAAGGTGTGCGGCGGATTGCTCACGTTCATGGCGCGTTTGAGGTCGCTGTTCACGTCGAGAAGGATGTCAAAGTCCCAGCCTTTGCCCTCAACGGTGGGCTTCACCTTGGCCGTCGAGCGCGAGTCGTCGATGCTGACGGCATAAAGCTTCACGCCGGTTTCGTCCACCCAGTCTTGGTACACATCGTTCAGGGCGTTGTGCTCCTTGATGCAGGGTCCGCACCATGTGGCCCAAAACGTGAGGACGATGGGGTTGCCGTTGTTGGTCAGTTTGGCGATGTTCACGTCCTTGCCGTTCAAGTCCTTCAAGGTGACGTTCGGCAGGTCCGATTTCGATTGTGCATAGAGGCCCGTCACCATCAAGGCCATCAGCAAAAGTGTCGTCAGTTTTTTCATAATGATTTAAGATTTAATGATTTAATATTCAAAGATTTAAAGATTTAAAATTCCTAACTCCTAACTCCCAACTCCTAACTGTCTTCAATTTGGCAATACACTTCAAGCAACTTGCAATACTTCTCCGCCCTGATGGCAACCTTTTTCAAGACGTTCGGAATCAGGACGCATTCTCCGGCATTTACAAATATCGCGCCATTTTCCCACACCAACGAAAAAATTCCTTCCAAAGGCATCAAAATCACAAAGGAGTCGAGGTTGGAGTAGTCTTTTTCCATCTCGCCTTGCAGTTGGAGCAGATTGGTCACAAAATACTGGCAATCGACGACGGGGACGGTGCGGTTCATCACGTCGGCCACCTCTGTCCTGTAGTTGTCGGGCACGGTGCCGTCGATGGCCTCCACCGACTGCGGGATGTGCAGCTCGCGGCGCATTCCGGCCACGTCGATGCGGTCCCAGTCGTAGATACGGTAGGTGGTGTCGGAAGTTTGCTGGATCTCGGCCACCATGATGCCCGGTCCCAGCGCGTGGACACGACCCGCAGGGATGAAAAACACATCGTCTTTCTCCACTTGCTCGTGGTTCAGCACCGATTGCAGTCGGTTGTCCTTCAACACATTGGCATAATCCATCCGTGTCATTGGGCGGTTGAAGCCCATGACGAGTTCGGCATCCTTGTCGGCCTGCATGACGTACCACATCTCGGTCTTGCCGTTGCCCAAGCCGCGCTTTTCGGCCAGCTCGTCGTCGGGGTGCACCTGCACCGAAAGCCAGTCGTTGGCGTCGATGATTTTCAGCAGGAGCGGGAACTGCTCGCCGTATTGGTCGAAGACCGAATCGCCCACCAAGTCGCCCATGAAGGTCTCCACCAAGTCGTTGATTTCGTCGCCCTCGAAGTCACCGTTGGCCACTTCGCTTTGTTCGTCCCATAGGCCCGAGAGAAGCCACACCTCGCCGCAGTTGGGCATCGGGCCGAAGTCGAGGCCGAGCACATCCTTGATTTTGCGCCCGCCCCAAATCTTACTTTTGAAGATGGGCTTGAATTTCAATGGGTATAGTACGGTTTGCATTTGTCCAACATTTTGATAGTCACTTCAATAAGAACGAAATGAATTGGTCGGAAACATTCATGGTTGCTCTTCCATTAATTCCGCGAGAAAATCGTCAGCGTTTCGACCAACATGAGTGCCTCGTTGGGTTGCTTCCCTAACCTCCTTCACGCCTTCCTTGATGGTTTCTGCCATTTGATGCGCCGCTTCGATTTCCTTGTCCGACAAGGTTCTCTCGTAGGCTTTCATTCGTTTTTCCTCACGGTCATCCAACTCTTCGTTTTGAACACGGAGCAGGAAAGCCTTCCTCACCCGTTTTGATTGCGAATGGTAAAGTGCCCATAGCGCGTCGAGTGGCGAAATCTCTTGATATGTCGAACTTATCTCCATTTTTCCGTTAGTTTTGAATTCATGCGGCAAAAATAACCAATTTTTTGTGATTGAGGGATTTTTTCTGAAAAAGCAGTATTTTTGCAATAAATCTCTTAAAGATGCAAAACCTCATCGAACTGCGCCATATCCTCCATGCGCATCCAGAGCTATCGGGACACGAAGCATTGACCAATAAGATCCTGAACGAATGGATAAAACAAACCCGCCCCGACCGGCTCATTGAGCGCATCGGCGGCTATGGCTTGGCGGCTGTCTATCAAGGCGCGAAGCCCGGCAAGCGCATCCTCGTCCGGGGTGACATCGACGCGCTGCACATCCCCGACCCCAACGGCCTGCCCTACCGCTCACAGAATGAAGGCGTTTCGCACAAATGCGGGCACGACGGCCACGCCACCATCCTCTGCGGCTTGGCCGAATGGCTCGGCGAACAACGGCCCGACCAAGGCGAGGTGGTGCTGCTGTTCCAGCCCGCCGAGGAGACGGGGCAAGGCGCGCAAGCCGTCATCGACGACCCACAGTTTGCCCAAATCAAGCCCGACGTGGCCTATGCGCTGCACAACTTGCCCGGCTTCGAGAAAGGGAAAATCATGGTGAAGAAAGGCTGTTTTGCAGCGGCTTCATTTGGCTTGAAAATGACCTTCAACGGTCGCACCGCCCACGCCTCGCAACCCGAGACGGGGCACAGCCCTTCGGAACTGCTTGCCCAACTCATCCATTTTTTGGAGAAAAAACGCGAGCAGCTGAAAGCCGTCAAGCCGCTGACGACTTTCGTCATCACGCACGCCGTGTTGGGCGAGGAGACCTTTGGCGTTGCCCCAGGTCATGCCGAGATTTGGCTCACCTTGCGCAGCTTCGACGACCGCAACCTCGAACTGATGGCCTCGCAAGTCATCGAGCTTTGTCGCGCCAAGGCCAAGGATTATCTCTTCGACTTCAACTTCACGATGCACGAAGCCTTTGCCGCCACCAACAGCGACGACCGTTGCGTAGATACCATCGAGCAAGCGGCGCAAAACCTCGAGTTAAGCCTTGGCCATCTCAACGAGCCTTTCCGCTGGTCGGAGGACTTTGGAAGGTTTGGGAGCGTTTGTCCCATCGGTTTCTTCGGCCTCGGCTCTGGCTTGGAGCAGCCCGCCCTTCACGACCCGATGTTTGACTTCCCTGACGATATTCTGGAAGTGGGGATGGGGATGTTTTGGGAAATCCTTAGATTGGAGGTAAGAGGTAGGAGGTAAGAGGTAAGAGGTAGGAGTTGTAGGGATGTCACATTGTGGCAGCCGAATTACACCAACCGCATTATCTCGCCGACAATCGCTCTTGAATAGGCGTTGGCCACTTCGACGATGAACTTGCCGAAGTCGACGCGGGCGTTGTGGTCGGCGGTGTCGCTGATGGTGCGGATGACGGTGAACGGCACGTTGAACTCCAAGCAGACCTGCGCCACGGCTGCGCCTTCCATCTCAACGCATTGGACGTCAGGCAAAAGCGACAGAATCTCATTGCGTTTCTCATCGCTGTTGATGAACTGGTCGCCGCTGGCGATGTCGCCGAAATGCAAGGTCGGCGCAAGGTTGAATTCCTTCACGGCCTCCTCGCCCACCATGCTCTCGACACCTTTATTAATAAGGTTCGTGATGGCGCGGCCCGCCACCTCAGTCAGTTCGGGGTCGCTGTTCACATAGACGCGGTTGAGCAAGGGCAGCTCGAAGCGCGAAAGCATGGGGCGTGCGTCCAAGTCGTGCTGCACGAGGCGTTTGGAGACCACGATGTCGCCCACCTTCAGGCCGTCGGCCAAGGCGCCTGCCGTGCCGATGAAGAACAGGTCGGTGACGCCGAACTCCTGTATTAATAAGGTAGCTGTAATCGTTGCGGCCACCTTGCCCCATTTGGAGAAGGCCACCACGCAGCGCGTGTTGCCGATTTTGCCCACCACAAACTCGCGGTTGGCGATTTTCACTGTCGTCTTTTCCGTCAGCAAGGCTTTTACCTCGTCGATTTCCTGCGCCATCGCGCCTAAAATTCCGATGTTTCTGGTCATGTTTTTGAAGATTTCAGGCTGCAAAAATAAAAAAATCCTATCTTTGCCAAAATTTATCCGGATGAAGAAAAAGAAAATCTGCATTTTTTGCGGCAGCAGCATGGGCTTCGACCCGATCTATCGGGAGAAGGCTGCCGAATTGGGCCATGCCTTGGCCGACAACGACTGCGAGTTGCTCTACGGCGGCGGCAACGTGGGCCTGATGAACATCATCGCCGAAGTGATGAAGGAGCGCGGCTGCCGCGTGGTCGGCACCATCACGCAACACCTGCTCGACATGCGCGTGGGCAGGCCCGACATCGACGAGCTGATTGTGGTGGAAACGATGGCCGAGCGCAAGAAGATCCTTGAGGACATGGCCGACGCCTTCATCGCCATGCCGGGCGGCGTGGGCACCATGGACGAGTTCTTCGAGGTGATGGTGCTCAGCCAGTTGCGCGTGTTCGACAAGCCCGTCGCGCTCTTCAACGTACAAGGCTTCTACGACGACATCGTCCGTTTCATCGACCGTGCCACTCGCGAGGGCTTCATCCACCGCGAACACGCCGACAACATCATCGTCAGCGACGACCCGAAGGCACTGCTGGAAGGCATTGAGAACTTCAAGCCCGTGGAGCTGAAGAAGTGGGTTAGTGAGATTAAGGAACAAGTCAGATAGTTTAGAGTTGAGAGTTGAGAGTTTAGAGTGAGTCCCGTAGGGACGACACATCAATAAGCAGGCGACGTGAGTCCCTGCATAAAAACAGAGAAACCATGATAATAATAGGAATCACAGGAACACTCGGCGCGGGCAAAGGCACCATCGTCGATTACTTAGTCAAGGAGAAGGGCTTCGTGCATTATTCCGTGCGGGCCTACATCACCGAGGAATGCCAACGTCGCGGCCTCGAAGTGAACCGCGACACGCTGACCCTCGTGGGCAACGACCTCCGCGCCGCGCATTGCCCGAGCTACATCACCGACCAGCTCTATGAACGCGCCAAGGCCGAAGGCAAGAACGCCGTCATCGAGAGCGTGCGCACCCCGGGCGAGATCCACTCGCTGCGCAAGAAGGGCGAGTTCTACCTATTCGCCGTCGATGCCGACCGCAAGATACGCTACGACCGCATCTACCTGCGCGGCTCGGAGACCGACCACATCGACTTCGAGACCTTCGTGGCCAACGAGGAGCGCGAGATGACCGCCACCGACCCCAACAAGCAGAACCTCGGCGCCTGCATCAAGGAGGCCGACTTCGTGCTGACCAACGACGGCACCATCCCCGAACTGCAAGAACAGGTGGAGAAGGTGCTGCGCCAGCTGCACGTGCGCCCGTCGTGGGACGACTATTTCCTCAACCTTGCCGACACCGTGGCCGAGCGCGCCACCTGCAACCGTGGACGCAGCGGCTGCGTCATCGTGAAGGACAAGCAGATCTTAGTGACGGGCTATGTAGGCTCGCCCAAAGGCCTGCCGCATTGCGACGACGTGGGGCACCTCTTCCGCAAGACCATCCACGAGGACGGCTCGGTCACCCAGCACTGCGTGCGCACCGTCCACGCCGAGCAGAACGCCATCTGCCAGGCGGCGAGGCGTGGCATCGCCTTGGACGGCAGCACATTATACTGCCGCATGACCCCTTGTCGCACCTGCGCCATGCTCATCATCAACTGCGGCATCGTGCGCGTGGTGTGCGAGCGACGCTACCACGACGGCGCCGAGACCGAGGAGATGTTCAAGCAAGTGGGCATCGCGTTGGAGTACAAATACGACGAGGTGCAGCAGTATGAGGGGCAGCGGGGCTGAACCCAAATTTTGCGCTTTCCCCCCTTGGCCAAATCGGAAAAAACGCTATCTTTGCACCCGCAAAAAAACGTTCTTTTCAAACTTAAACCAACTTAAAAATCAACCCTAACCATGGACAAAAATCTACTTGTCGAAGCAAAGGCGCCCATGGCTGCCTTGATTTCCCCCAGTAATTTTAGGGGGTGGTAAACGATTGTGAATCAATTGTTTACAAAACAACGAATTTCCTGAAAAACAAAACCAAACGCGCTTTCGCGCTGCTCTTGACGCTCGGCCTGCTCATGCCCGCCGTGGCTTGGGCGCAATTCGGAGGAGGCAGCGGCAATTCCGCAGAAAGCCCGTACATCATCTCCAGCATCGAGCACATGAACCAATTGGCCATCAATGTGGTCAATGGCACGGATTACATGAACTGTTATTTCCGCCTTGATGCCGACCTCGACTACAGCGGACAGACCTACACGCCCATCGGCACCAAAAGGTCCGTCAACGATGCTGTGCAGAGCAGGCCTTTCCGTGGCAGGTTCGACGGCAACGGCCACACCATCAGCAACGTGAGCGTGAACAAAACGGGCGATGGCGTGGCCTCGTGCTTCGCCGGCCTGTTCGGTTTTGTAGGTAACTTAGGCAAAGTGAGCAACCTGACCCTCGGCGCAGGCAGCACCATCAAGGGAAGGCTCCAAGTGGGCGGCATCGTGGGGTATGCCACATGGGCCACCATCGAGAACTGCCACGTGGCCGCCGGCTGCACCATCGGCACCAACCAGATCTTCGAAGAATCGGGCGACGTGGGCGGCATCATTGGCTACGCCGAGCAATGCACCATCAGCGGCTGCACCAACGCCGCCACGGTGGAGGACAACAACACCAACAACCTTGGCAGCATCGGCGGCATTGTCGGCTATGCCACCGGCACTACGGTTTCGGATTGCGTCAACGTGGGTGCGGTGAGCGGATGCACCTATGTGGGCGGCATTGCGGGCCAGTCCTACAATTCCACCTTCTCCGGCTGCTATGTGGGCGGCGCGTGCAACATCGGCGCGATGGGCGTGAGCGGCTCCAGCTCGGGCACCAACGAGGGCTTTGACGTGCATCCGCTCTGCTCCGTCGGCTTCGGCGCAGGCGTGAGCGGCGTCATCCACACCGAGCCTCTCGCCACGGCGGGCGCAACGGCCTACTTCGCCTGCGGCGCCACCGTCGGCCTCACGCTCTCCGTCAGCGGCACTATGCCCACCGGCTATGTTGCCTCCTTCGCAACCAACGAAGGCACCTTGTCGCCCGACGGCAACGCCTACACGTTGGCCTTGCCCGACACCGAGGCCGACATCACCATCAGCCGTGGCGCCGACAAGCGCGACATCGGCTACAGCGCATGGGTGAGCATCGTGGCGGCTCCGCAAGACTACACCGGCAGCGCACTCACGCCCACGGTCACCGTCACCGACAACCAAAGCGGCTCGCCCGTCGTCCTCACCGAGGGCACCGACTACCAAGTCGTCTTGCCCGACGGCGGCCTCATCGGGCAGAACGACGGCGGCACGGCCACCCATAACTATTACATCGGTGCCTGCACCTGCAAAGGCATCAACAATGTTGACGTGGTGAACCAAGCCAAGCGTGGCTGGCCGGTCATCGTCACCGACGAGCGCATCACCTTCGGCCCCGACTACAGCGAAGGCAACCCCATACCGGGCATCTATTACACCGACGAGGACGCCGGCACCCACTACTACTACGCCGGCAGCGACGAGAACGTGCGCTTCACGCTGAGCACCGCAGGCTTGGTCGTCAACCGCTACACGGCCAACGGCTACACCCTCAACCCCGCAGGCACCAACGCTTACGGCGAGACGTATTATTCCATAACGATGATTGCCGGCACCTTGACCATCAGTCCTGACGGTATCTACCTCGAGCTTCTCGACGACGACAGCGAGGCCGACTGGAGCAACGCCATGCGCCTCAGCTTCAACGACGACTACACGGGCGACGTCCGCCTGCAAGACCGCACCCTTTATAGAGACGGCACATGGAACACGCTGTGCCTGCCGTTTGGCGTGGCAAGCATCAGCGGCACGCCACTCGAAGGCGCGGAAGTGCGCACGTTGGAGACGGCCACCCTTACGGATGGCACGCTCACGCTCAGCTTCGGCGAGCCATTGACCGCCCTCGAAGCCGGCAAGCCCTACCTCGTGCGCTGGACGACGACCGACACCGACATCACAAGCCCGACCTTCGGCAACGTGAGCATCAGCGGCGGCGCCGGAAGCGCTGGAGCGGGCGACGCCATCTTCAAGGCCAACTACGGCGTCACCAACCTCACTGCCAACACCACCGCCAAGCTCTACCTCGACGGCGACGGGCAACTCCATTACGCCTACGGCGAAGCTTATCCGCTCCTCGCCTTCAGAGGCCATTTCCAAGTCGCCCTCGAAGGGAGGCAGCAAGTGGGGCATTATGCGTCCAACATAACCGCCAACGGCGACATGCTGCCCGCCATCCAGTGCGCCGACGGCAACTGGAACGAGGCCGCCAACTGGAACACCGGCTCGGTGCCCACGGCAGGCAACGACGTGCTCGTCCTCGCCCAAGCCACCATACCGAGCGGCTATGAGGCCAACGCGGGGCGTGTCATCGTGACAGGCTACAACAACGGGGCAAGCAACCGCATCACCATCGCCGACGGCGGACAACTCTATCACGCCAACGAGGGCGTTTACGCCTATGTGCAGAAACACATCACGCCCTACAGCACCGCAGCCGGCATGAACGACGGCTGGCACCTCATCGCCTCGCCTTGCGTCGGCAGCATCATTCCGACGTCGGGCAACGGATTCCTCTCCAACGAATACGACCTCTACTATTACGACGAGCCGACGCACTATTGGAGGAACCACAAGGAAAACGGCGCGTACAGCGGCTTCCAGATCGAGCCGTTGAAAGGCTACCTTTACGCCAACAGCCAAGCGGTCACCTTGGACCTGCAAGGTACGCTGAACGCGGCCAATGCCACGGTGTGCATCGACAACCTCGACTACACCGAAGAGGCGGGCAACTTGAAAGGCTTCAACCTTGTGGGCAACCCCTTTGCGCACAACGTGACGACATTCACAGGCACGAATGTGGCCGACGAGGTCTATCGCATGAACGAGGCGAAAGACAACCTCATCGTCGGCGAGATTTCGGAAACCCATCCGCTGAAGCCCGGCGAAGGCTTCTTCGTGAAGGCCACGAGCGAAAACGCAAGCATCACCTTCAACGGGCAAACGCGAGGAGCGGTTGAGGCCCTTGAGCCTGTCGAAAGGCCGGCCATTGTGTTAAACCTCACCCAAAACGGTCTTCTCATCGACCGCCTCATCCTGAAGCGCGACGGCGAGCCGTTGGAGAAACTGACGCTGAACGAGACCAGCACACGGATTTATGCCACGCAAGACGGACAGGATTACGCTGTGATTCCCGTTGTTAGTACAGACGTTGCGCCCAACGTCTCTACAAATGAGATCCCCGTCAATTTCAAGGCTGCGAAGAACGGCACCTACACCATCAGCATGAACGCCGAAAACATGGAATTGGATTACCTGCACCTGATTGACAACCTGACCGGCGCGGACGTTGATTTGCTTCACCCCAACGCCGTCATTGCGGGCGAAGACCCGCAATCTCCTACGCCTTCCTATACTTTCACCGCCAAGACGACCGACTACGCTTCGCGTTTCCGCTTGGTGTTTGCGGCAGACGGCTCGGCTGCGCCCGACCAATCCTTCGCCTATTACGCCGACGGCGAAATCGTCATTATCGGAGACACATTCAATGCGTCTCTACAGGTGGTTGACATGCTGGGGCGCGTAATCGTCAGTAGAGACGGTGTGCACACCGTCTCTACAAACGGGATGGCAAAGGGCGTGTATGTCCTCCGTCTCGTCAACGGCACCGAGGTGAGGACACAGAAAATCGTCATCGATTGATTTGATTGTAGAGACGTCATATTATGGCGTCTCTGCAAATTGAAAAGAACACAATTCCGAATTTTATCGTAATTTTCGGAATTCAACTCCGAAAATTACAGGTTTTCCCTGTCATACCTTTTTTCCGATCAGCCTTACCACCAATCCCAACACGGCAAAACCCAACAAGAACGCCGCCCACGAGGGCAGTCCCAAAGCAGTGGGCAACACGCCCACCAACAAGGCCGTCGTGCCCACGGTGAGGGCATAGGGCATCTGCGTGCTGACGTGCTGCAAGTGGTTGCAACTCGACGCCAACGAACTCATAATCGTCGTGTCGGAAATCGGGGAGCAGTGGTCGCCCATGACGGCACCCGCCAACACCGAGGCCACCACATTGTAGAACAGCGGCATCGTGGCATTCGCCGAAAGGCCTTGCTCTTGGCACAACAGCCATGACGAAGGCAGAATCAAGGGATAAAGGATGGCCATCGTGCCCCATGAAGTGCCCGTCGAGAAACCAATCAAGGCGGCCAAGACGAAGGTCAGCACCGGCACCAAGGCGGACGACAGCGACCACTTGAGCAGCAGTTGAGAGACGAACTCCGCCGTGTGCATGTCCTTGGTCACCAAGGCGATAGACCACGCCATCGTGAGAATCAGCACTGCGTTGAACATCGTCTTCAGGCCCTCCACCATCTCCTCCATCACCTTGCCGAAAGCCAAAGTGCCGCGCAACAGGGTCATTGCGATGGCCGTCAGCAGCGAGAGCACCGAAGCCCACAGCAAAGCCTTGTAGGAATTGGCCGCGCCGATGGTGGCCGAGAGCTTGGAGAAAAAGCCAAGGCCGGCATCCTGCCACACGGCGGCATCGTAGCCCGTGACTATCAGTCCGATGATGGTGCCGAAGATCAGCACCGCCAACGGAACCATTGCGTCGATGATGTGGGCGGGCTTGGCCTCAGCCTGCATTTCCACCTCCGCAACGTGCATCGCCCGCGCCTTGCGCTCGGCCTTCAGCATGGGGCCGAAGTCGCGACCGCTGAAGATGAGCATCAGCACGAAGGCGAGGGTCAGGAAAGGATAGAAACTGTAGGCCAACGAATGGAAAAACACCGAATAGGCCGACATGTCGAGGCCAATCACATTGATGCCGTCCTGGATATAGCTCAGCTCCGCGCCGATCCATGTGGTGACGAAAGCCACGGCCACCACCGGCGCCGAAGTGGAATCGACGATGTAGGCCAACTTCTCACGCGACACCCTCAGCTTGTCGGCAATCGGGCGCATGGTGTTGCCCACCACGAGCGTGTTGGAATAGTCGTCGAAGAAGATGCAGAGGTCCATGAGGAAGGTCATCAGTTGTCCCGATCGCGGCCCTTTCGCCTTGCGCGACAGCCAGTTGACCACGCCTTGCATACCGCCGTTGGCCGTGATGACGCGCACCATGCCGCCGATAATCAGGGTGAACACGATGATGGTCACATGGTCGGCGTCGAACAGCGAGCCGACGACGTAGGTATCGACCACGCGAAGCAATCCGCCGCCCAAGGCCGCCACCGGACTTGCGCCGCCATACAAGGCCATGAGGAACGTCCCCGTCAGGATGCCGACGAAGAGTGACGAAATGACCTCTTTTATTAATAAGGCCATCACAATGGCCACCAAAGGCGGCAGAATCGACATCCACAGCGGCATCGGGCCAGCCACGGGACCGAGCGCATAGAGCAGCGCCACGCCCAACACCAAGGCTGCCAAGACTGACAAAACGACCTTTTTCTTCTTCATAGGCGAAAAATAAAGGCAAAATTACACTATTTTCAGACAAATGTCGTTTTCTTGTTGGATTTGGCTTCATTTTTGCGGCCAAAACACCGTTCGTTAAAACCGAAAGAGAATGAAAACCAACCAAAATCATTGCATCATGAAGAAATCACTTGTTATCGCAATGTGCTGCATCACGGTTTTGTGTGCGGCCTGCAAGAAGGAAAAACCCTACGAGAAGTTCGTCGGCGACTACAAAGGCAATTGCCTGATCGACCCGACCATCACGATGGACAATCCCTTAATCCCCGGACAAACCATCACCCAAAATCTCGACGACATCACCATTCCCATGGAAGTCACGCTTTCGGCGGGTGATGCCGACGACAGAATCGTGATGACATACCAACCCGAGGGCCAAGACAGGACGTACTCCTTCTATGGCACCATCAAAAAGAACGACGTGGTCGAATTCGGAACCGTCAGCATCAACGAGACCTTCGAAGGCTACACCATAAACGCCAACGTGGCGAACATGACCGGCACCTTGGTGAACACCACTTTTTCGATAAACGGCACAGTCAACGGCACGGGGTCAACCTTGCTGTTTGACACGCCCATCACCATGACAGGCAGCATGAACGCCGTCTTAAACAAGGTAATCAACGCAGAATAACAAACAGAAAATGAAGAAGTTACATTATCTATCCTTGGCTCTTGTCGGCTTCGTGCTGATGACGGGCTGCAAGAAAGACCCCGTCGCCCCCACCATCGACATCTATGAAGGCGACGAAGGAGAGGCGTGCATCACCGAAAACGCCCAAGTGTTTTCCGGCGACGAAATCACCGTCGGCTTCATGGGCACGGGCGAAAAACTCTCCAAAATCGACATTGTCCTTTCGCAAGACGGCACCCCATTGGACTCGTTTTCACACAGTTGGGAAAACCCAAGCAACGACTTCACCATCACGGCCCATTTCACCGTTGAGGCCGTCGGCACTGTGACCGTCACCGGCACCGTGACCGACGCGGTGGGACAGACCGCCTTGAAGCGTTTCGACATCTTCTACGACGAGAGGCCCAAGCCCGACACGGACTTCACCGGCGAATATGACGGCACGGCCTTGGTGAACGGCAACCTCGTTGCGGAGATTCCTGGCATGGATCCCATCCAACAGGAGTATTCGAGGGAATACGAGGTGCATGTTTTCATCACCGAGGGCGAGAACGACAACGAGGTGACAGCCGAATGCCACGTCAACGACCGCGTCTTCACCGCGACCGGCACCGTTGAAGGCAACACCGTCACCGTCAACGACCTCCACGACACCTTCACGTTCGACTATGAGTACAACGGCATGACTTTCAGCCCCGAAATCAACGTCATCTACAGCCTCACCGCCACCCTCGACGGCGACGTGCTGACGTTTGAAGGCACCTACGAAGGCAGCGGCGACATCACGGTCATCTTCATCACCGGCACCGTCAACCTCGACGGCACTTTCAACGGCAGCCTTGACAAAATGGAATGGATACGACATGGTAGAGACGGTGTACACACCGTCTCTACAAACGGAAAACGGATGACCGATGGGCCATCCGTTTTGTTTTGGTAGCGGGGGGAGGATTCGAACCTCCGACCTCCGGGTTATGAGCCCGACGAGCTGCCTCTGCTCTACCCCGCATCGTGCGAAAACCCCGTTCGGAAAATTTTTTCCTTGCGAAATCGGCTGCAAAAATAATAATTTTGTTTCTTTGCAGAGCAAAAAACCAAGAAAAAATTTCACTATGAGTCATAAAGCAGGCTATGTCAACATCATAGGTCGCCCGAATGTGGGCAAATCGACCCTCATGAACCAGCTCGTCGGCGAGAAAATCTCCATCATCACCTCGAAAGCGCAGACCACAAGGCACCGAATCTTGGGCATCGTGAACGGAGACGACTTCCAAATCGTCTTCTCCGACACGCCCGGCATCATTAAGGACCCGGCCTACAAGATGCACGAGGTGATGAACCAGTTCGTCAACGTGGCCCTCATCGACGCCGACCTCATCCTTTTTGTGGTCGATATCACCGACAAGAAGATCGAGGAAAAGACCGTAGAAAGGCTGAAAAGCACCGAGATTCCCGTCTTCGTGCTCATCAACAAAATCGACCTGTCGAACCAAGAGCAGGTGGAGCAGGCCGTGGAGCAATGGCGCGAGACCCTGCCCAACGCCACTGTGTTTCCGCTTTCGGCACAATACGGCGCCAACGTGGAGTTCATCTTCAAGCAAATCCTCGAAAAGCTGCCCGAGTGCCCACCCTACTTCCCCAAGGACGAGCTGACCGACCGCTCGATGCGTTTCTTCATCACCGAGATCATCCGCGAGAAGATTCTGCTCAACTACCAGCAGGAAATCCCTTATTCCGTGCAAGTCGAGGTGGAAAGCTACGAGGAGACCGAAAGGCACATCCACATCCGCTCAGTCATCTATGTGGCCCGCGACTCGCAAAAAGGCATCCTCATCGGCAAGGGCGGCAGTGCCATCAAGCGGCTCGGCATGGAGGCCCGCGCCGACATCGAGGAGTTCACGGGAAAGAAGATCTTCCTCGAACTGTTCGTGAAGGTCGATAAGGACTGGCGCGACAACGAGGCCGAGTTGAAGCGGTTTGGGTATGAAGCGTGATTTAGTTTAGAGTTTAGAGTTTAGAGTTGTTGGTTTCGTTATCCGAACAGGGCGTCCATCGTAAGCTTGACGGGAATGTCGTCGGAATAGGCGTTTTCGGCCAAAAGTCGAAAAAACGATGAGTTTTGGCTTTTTTTCTACTTTCCGAACAACTCGGAATGGGTGCCTAATCTGACCAATTCGATGATATTGCTCTTCGGGTCAAACCAAATCAGCAGGAAATCGCCTTGGATGTGACATTCTATGCAGCCGTTGTATCTGCCGTGGAGCGGATGGGGCAAATACTCGGCGGGGACGGGTTGCTCGTTTTGTAAAAGCTTAAGCAAGGCTTGAAGCTCAGCCAATTTCTTTGGCTGATGCTTATACCGCTTCAAGTCCTTCCGATATTGCGTGGTGGGTTGCAGTGTCTTCATTCTTCATCATCATTAAGAAGATCAGCAAACATCTCATCCACGCTATCGTAAACCTTGTTCCTGTTGCGGCCTGACATTGCCTCCTCAATCGCTGCCTTTGTGACCTCGTTAGGCTCGTTGTAATAATAGTCCAACAGCAGGCTCTCCAAGAAGTTGTTGAGCGTGCGGTTTTGCCTTTCCGCATCTTCTTTCATGAACTCCAAAAGGTCGGTTCTCAGGCGAAAAGAGGTTTGCTTTCTTTGGATTGTAGCTTCCATTGTCTTACAATTGTTGTTAATTATGGTGCAAAAGTAATACAAATAATTGGATTTCGGAGAGGAAAAGCACCCCGATAGACAAAAAAAAACCGTAAAGACGCGCCGCAGCGCGTCTCTTACACACAAACCATCTAACACATCGTCTTTCAATAACACATTCTGCATTCCCGTCTTTTATCGCGTCGGGTGACACGGGCTGCACCCGCTCTGCCCCACGCTACCGCTAAGTTGCCCTTTCAGGGCGCATTATTGCCCGCCTCGGCCTCGCCCTGCAAGGGCAGATTACACACAACCCGAGGCAGAGTGCAGCGACACCTCGGGCAGCAGCAAAATGGACACATAAAAAAAACCATAGAGACGCGCCACGGCACGTCTCTTACACACAAACCATCTAACACATCGTCTTTCAATAACACATTCTGCATTCCCGTCTTTTATCGCGTCGGGTGACACGGGCTAAGCCCGGTCTGCCCGACGCTACCGTTAAGTTGCCCCTTCAGGGCGCATTATTGCCCGCCTCGGCCTCGCCCTGCAAGGGCAGATTACACACAACCCGAGGCAAAGCGCAGCGACACCTCGGGCAGCAGCAAAATGGACACAAAAAAAAACAGTAGAGACGCCACAATATGACGTCTCTACGATTATGTGGGAATTGCAAATTCCCTCCTCGCCCCTTCCGCATTGCAAATGCGGAAGAACGGAAAATCAATCAAACTTAACCAGACGGATAGGGTAACCGGTATTCTTATCGAGGAGGGTGTTCATGAGCAATTTGTTGCTGCGGAAGGAAAAAGCATGCGCCAAAGTATTATCGATAGTTGACTCCGTAACAGCCCAATAGTAGCCGTAGGCGGTACCCTTTACTTCGGCACCGTCAGTAGTATAGCCAGCTACAGGCAGAAACACGCATCCATGCCCCTCAAGCGTCGTCCAATCGGCATCGCTCACTGAAATGTTAATAGTGCCAGTTTTGTTGTATGAATCAGTTGGAACATTCGTGTAATAGCTATCATCCCAATTGTCAGGAAGGATTATCACACCATATTTTTCGTGCACCGTTCCCTTGAAATAGAAATGACCTGATGTAGTCGTACGATGAGTTTCCGACAAACCTACCAGGTATTTCCACTGGTCACTGGTCAAAGCCTTATAAGTGTTGTCTCCTATGCTGAACGCTTTGGGGTCATCGTTGCCATTCGCAACCTCATTCCATGTGAAGTAGTAGCGAGGATAGCCTGTGCCAAGGGTGGCCACGTCGGTGTGCACGTCATACTGGTTGGCGTCAAAACCATACTCGCCGTCACTGACCGCAATCAAATTACCTCGCGCAAATCTGACAGTAGTCCCGGAAGCGACGGTGTACGCTGCGTCAATGTAAGGCGTGGCTGACAACTCAACACTGATGCCGCTGTTGTGGTACATGTTGGCTGTAATCGCCGGGACGGTGAACGCAGTCTCGGTGGCGTAGCCCGTTGCCGTGGCGGTGGCCGTGGTCACCGCAGCCTGCGGAAGAAGTATGGCCCAACGCTCGGTGTTCGATTCGGCATGGAGCGTAATCTCGCCGTCACCGCTCTTGCCGAAGCTGTAAGGCTCGCCCGTGGTGGCTCCGTTGTTGGCGGTAAAGTCAACCGTCACCGTGTTGTTCATCCCCAAGATGGTGATGTCGGCATCAATGTTGGTGGTGGTGAACTTCACTATCGCGCACTTGTTTTTCAGCGTGGCCGTGTATGATGTCGTGCCTGAACTATACAGTTCCTCCGAATGTCCATACATTATCACGGGGTACTTGCTCGTCTGGTCAGTGATGCTCACGCTCGTAGGCTCTGATGTCGTCCCCTTGTTCCCCATGAAGTAGAAATGAAGGTAGTCGTCAGTACTCGTCGGATCGTCGATGGTGCCCGAGAATTTCGACGAGCCATAGGTCAGGTATCCGCAGTATGCGCCGTTGTTGCCCACATAGAGGACATCGCCGTCTTCCCATGTCACGGTGGCGTAGTCGTTTGCACCGCCGTGGGTGGGGTCAACCGCCACCCTCGAACCGTTGCTAACGTTCAGCGTGATGAAGACTCCGTTGGCCTCGGTGTCGGAGTCGGTTTCCTTCTTGCATTGCGTGAGGCCTACGACCAAGGCCAAGGCCATCGCGATAAGTCCAAGCTTTTTCATTGCCGCTCCTCCTTTCTCTTCAAGGCCGCATAGCCCAAGCCTGCGCCAAGCAGGATGACAAGGCCGCCGCCCAATGGGGCTATTTCGCCGATGCCTTCTGTGTCAATCGAGAAATCCACGCCCAAGCTTCTGTTTCTGTCCACCAGGCCGCGGACGTTGGCCTGCTCCACCTCCTGGTAGTAGATGTCGATCAGGTCGTCCAACAGGCCGGCGATGCTGACTTGTTCCTCGTCTTCGTAGTAATTGTCGCGCAGGTCGCCAAACAAACCCTGGGCCTGCACGTTGGGAGCCGACAGCACTGCGACTGCCAAGCCCATCGAAAGCGCAATGGCTTTCTTCCTTCTTGAATTAGACAATTTCATTTGATCTTGAATTTGGTTTATGAATAAATGGTTTAAAGTTAGACGTTTGCGACTTTTGACAAAAAAAATCCAAGACGGAGCCTGTCGGCCCTGCCTTGGATTCCATAGACATAAAGCGATTGCCCGACGAAACGACCCGCAGGTCGTTTGCGCCGCTATGGGATTGGGGATTTACCCCCCCCC
>FLNX01001833.1_pt1 | contig 20812 bp, 7 predicted proteins | sample 1140341 | NCBI WGS metagenome assembly FLNX01 (sample SAMEA3878208, study PRJEB12797) | bioreactor metagenome | biome: Moose rumen | place: Sweden | collected 2011-10
GCATTCTCCATGCTGGCACAGTGGCGGATGTATGTGGAGAATTGGAACATAGTGAAGCCGTCGCCCATGATGTCCTTTCGGAACTTGGCAGCAGCTTTTCGTTCCTTCTTTGTATCTGTTGGCAGGTCGTACATGACGAGTACCCACATAATGCGATATTCTCATAGGCTATTCCAATTCTTTATTTTGTTCGGCAGGCGGAAGGAAATTGTTGGGTGTGGATACACTTCTTCCCAGTTCTTTCTCTGTTTCTTTACGTGCAATTCCGGCAACGTTGCCCCCTCTTTGGGCAACTTTCTTGCTTTCATTAAAAGTATCAGGTTGTTCCTTTTCAGAGATTTCTGTTGTAACCCTTTCTCCAAGCATGGTGAAAATGAGTTCGAGATCATCCATGTGATCACGAAGATTCTGGTTTTTCTTTGTCAGCCCTTTGAAATCCTTATATTCTGAAGGAGTCATGCCAAAGGTAGCCTTTGAAATTTCGGCGGTAAGGATGGCATATTCCCTTTCTTCAGTGATGCCGCGTTTCTTCCATTCGTCCGTGAGGTTTTGCCGTATGGCGATGCCCCTCAGTCGCTTGTCAATCCAGTCTTTCGGATATCCCTTCTGCTCATAGATTTGTTTCATGCGCTCCTGAGCCAGTTCCGGATTCTCTATTTCCTGTATGCGCTCATAGCCGACTTGTGCTAACCATAGTTTGAAAGGTTCTGCCTTTGGTGATGGAATGGACTGAATGATGCGGAAAAGACCTTTGACGTTGGCACATCTCATTCTTTGCGGTCCGCCGACTGTTGGCACAATAAGGGTGGGTACAATTTGTACCCATCCTTTTGCGAGTTCCGGATCTCGTAGTTTCATTCGTTTAACATATTGTTTTGGGTCGGCACTATTTGTTAATGCTTCAACTACGTCTTCCACTACAAAATACCATTGTTCCTCTTCTTCGTTCCATACGGAACGTATTTTTTTGTCTTGAAATAGTTTGATGTTGCTCATTGGTGTTACAGTATTATTGATAGATTTTTGTTATGATGCCAAGGCGGTTTACATGGAGTTTAAGGCAAACACTTTTAATCATAAGATCTTCCCATGATTTTTCAGCTTTGTTGTTTGGTCCCAACTCCAATGGACTTTGTATTGTTGATGCAACTGCATATGGGACAAAGAAACATTGTTTTCCAGATGCAGACACCATCTTATAAATCTTATTGGCATTATGAATATCATCCACGTGTTCACCTTCTTCTGGAACATACACCAAATCACCGGGTGAGAGGACAAACAGTAATTTATGTCCAGCTTCATCTGTGTTGGGGGCAACGCTTTCTCCAACTTTCAATCGTTCTACTGCTATATTGAAAGGAATGCTTTCAAAATAACGTTTTCTTTCCTCGTCTATATAGATGGCAAAGAAAAGATTTGTTCCTTTGTCTGCCTCTACAAACTTGTGTCTCTTGCAGCCAACTTCTCCAACAGGGAACTTTAGCCCTAAGGATTCTGTTTTTCGGACTTTCAGTATCGGCTTATGCTCTTTTCCGTCATTTAACTCCTTGATATGAGAATTCATGTTCGCAATCCCCTCTGGTGTAAATGCAATCTTAGGGTCGTTGGCATTGTTTTCCAAATGGCGAAGGAGAATCTTTTGAATACCAGTGTCAGTTATGGACTCAATCTTCTTTTTATCGAAAGAGGTATCAAGTGCCACACGCGTTGCCGACAAATCAGCAACAGGTGGAGTGTAGTAAACCTCAACTTTGCTGATATCTTTCTTGCCCACTTTGTTTCCTCTATCCTTAAGGTATTTCAAGATAGTCTTCTTATCGAAATGATTATTGTATAATTTAATGATACGTTTTATTTCTTGGCGAAGTTCTTTATTGGTAATCATGTGCCAGTTTTCAAGTGCCTCAGAAAGTCTGACGGTTTTCTTTATCTGTATTCTTACAGCACCAGACACAGTTGCTTTATGCAATGATTTTCGAATAGCCCAGCCGTCGCCTTTTTCCTGACGTGCCAATACCTTCTTTCCATCTTCATAATGCCAATAGAAGTTAGTCATTTTATTGATTATGCGTAAATTCTGTTTGAAGCTGACAATGATTGAGTTTAGTTCTGTCCTTACATCCTGAGTGAATGTCTCCCATGGCTTGTTGAACCGCCAGATATAATTACCTTTGTCATCTGTTTTTATTTTTGTGCATAGTTTGTGCTGTAAGTCATGTCGTTTATCTTTTTCAGAGGATAAGGCTGCTTGGTTGTTAAGATAGTTAACATGGTCTCGGCTTGTGCAAGCAATAACTATCGCATCCATAGCATGGTGGCGATGGTCAATGCGTTTTTTATTGAATCCTTGTGAGATTTCTAATGGAGTATCGGTTTGGAAATATCGTTTACCATTTTTATCAACCCATTTGCCGTAGTCTTGTGTTTCTGTCAGTTGATTAAGCCTTTGGAATCGAGGAGCTATAATCTCGTTCCAAACATCATTTATTCCCCATTCTTTTTTCAACTTGTCAGTGATGCTTCCATTTGTGGCAATTACATTTTTTGAGGTCGCTTCTGTCTCATTTTCCTCACGTACGAGATGGGAAAGAATCTCAATCGTTTTGCGGGCGATATATCTGCTGTCATTCATTTGGCGTTCGATGAATTTGTCTGGAATATCTTCCATGAGCAGTTTTCGCATCTTTCCGCGATTGTTTGCATAATGTAGTTTGACAAATTCTTCATATTGAACCTTGTCAAAAATCTTTATTTGCGTCCCCAGGTTTCCTTGTATAATCTCACCAGCATGCTTTGTGATGAATTCATAACCTAACATGCGGTCTTTTAGCTTGTTTACTTCACTCTCGCAGATAACTTTGTTACTAAGAGAATCGTCAAAATAGCGTGATTGTGGTATCACATGCTCTATCTCATATGCTGTGGTAAATAATTTTGAAAGAGGGATTATCTGACCTGTATAAGGAGACTTGTATTTCTGTTCCAGCCATAAGCGGTAGCGCATGATATCTGTTTTGCTGACATACTTACTACTGTTGCCAAGGTTGTCAGCAATTAATTGTATATTATTATCTTCCTCTTCATTACCAATGTTAGACAAAGCGTTTTCTTCATATATCTTTAATATTTCTTGTTGCGAAGGAGAGTGTGGACGAACTCCCTCTATGTTGTATTCAGGATTAACAAACTCCTGTAACAAAAGTCTGATACGATAGTTCCGTCGTTCGTTATTTAAAATACGTTGAGTCTCATCTGCTCTTTCCTTGTTACTTTTCTTTAAGTCACGTCCCATTTCAACGTGTATCTCCGAGATGTCACCATATTTTCTCCAAATATCGCGTACCACACGCATTGTCTCGCCCAAGACCGTTTCTACGATGGGGTTGCGCAAGGAATGCTGTTTGAAATTCTCTTGCAGATAATTGTCAATGTCTTCAGGTGATTTCCACTTGCCTGTGTCAGTTGATTCTGAATGGCGGTCATATACAATATAGCATGCTAACCATAGTGGGAGATACTGGAAAGAGGAGATGTCGGTAAGGTGTATAGCTTTCTCACGTACTCTTTTAGATATAGAGTCATCGGCTATTCCATCAATAATATTGTTAATCCTTTTCTGTGTTTTTGCGGATAAGTTTTCTTTCTTCCAATACTTTCCTATGCGCATCAGAGGCAGTAACTTCCTAATCGCTTTCTCTGAGTATGAGCCATAGGCATTGTCGAAAGGCTCTATATGATAAAATTCATCGACAAAGCTATTTTCATCAATGCCGTTTTTCTTTGCGAAGGATTTTAGTGCTTTCTTCAGTTCTATAAGGTCGTCTACAGAATATAGTATATGCCATAAAGCAGATTCTTGCTCGTTGCTTAATAGTGGTTGCCCATTAACCTTTGATAAGCGTTTAGCAATCTTATAGTGTGTTTCGTTGCACGGGTATGATTTGTCTTCAACGTAATTCCAACGGTAGCCATCAGTATTCTTTCCCAAATTGAATGGCTTGTATTTTAGAAAATCTTTCTGTTCTATTTTTTCTTTTTCGTTTAGCCATTCATACAAAGCTACGATATCCTCTGGTGATGAAATGAATTCAGAAGTTACATCTACGTCTGTTTTCAGCTTTCCGTTGATTTCCTTTTCTTTTTTGTAGATTCTCAAATTCTGAATGAACTGCCATAGCCTGAATTCTTGGAAAAGGGGGTGTGATTTTGGAATACACTTTATTCTTTTTTCCTTTTTTTCGCCCGTTTCCTTGTCAATGAAATGGTAGCATTCGTATGGACAATCAGCAATCTCAGACTTTTTGCTCTTTAACGGTCTTTGGTAGAAAATGATGTCTTCAACAAACAGGGAAGTGAAATCTTTATTCAGAACAGATTGAACATGTGACTCGTTCTGTTGGTAAAGTTCTCGAACACATTTCTCATATAGCTCTCTGTCTCTCAACTCTGGAATGAACTCAGCTTGTTTTTCGAGGATGCGTATTAACTCATCTTTGTAGAAAGGACGGTCAATGACACGAATCAACTTGCCTCTAATCTTGGTGTCTGGTTTTGAAAGCAATTCATCATAGATATACGTTCCAACCGTTTTGTTACTTTCTTTAATGGCATTTTCGGATTTTTTCTTCAGTAATTTCCATTCATCGGATTGAGGAGTACTTATATTGATTTGGGGATTGCCTTCTTTGTCAGTTTTGATTTTTCCATCTTTGTCATAGGAGGTTTTAACGATGACTTCCACCATATCGCCAATGCTGCGTGGTGCGACTTTTCCTGATTTCCTTTGAGTTGCTCCATTTTCATAGGTGATGGTGTACCAGAATATCCCCTTGCGCTTCTTGTCTTCATCCATTTTCTCCACATTGGTAACACGCAAGACTTTGTATTCTTCATTATCTGCCGTTTGAGTCTCTTCTTCCTGACCTCGAAGTTGGTAGTATCCGCGTTTTGTGTTAAAATTCAAAATAATCCATGCTAACTCTTCTCTTTGGATAGGTTTTGATAAGGCTTTCTTGCGAAGATAATAAATGGTCCAATCGTATGGAACTTTCTTTCCATCCATAAGCAATTCAGGCTGATTTATCATAAAATCAGCAATCATCTCGTTGAAAGAGTCTTTGAAAATAAATTCATTCTTACCATTCGCAGTTTTACGATATGGAAGCAACGGCTCCCCATGATGTAAGAACTTGCCAGGATGATTTTCAAAATCTATTTGTTTTTTGAAGTGCTCTGGAAGAAAATCCAGTACATTTAATACCCGTAGCAGCCTCTCGCGACGAAGGACTGCACGTTCGTACAATCTACGTGTTCCTCTAAAATCTGTTCTTGTAGAAGCTGGTGATTTCAGATTACCTTTCTGAAAATCGCCGAGCGTGGCAGCATCCATTGGAATAATGCGACTGCCTGCTTTTAAAATCTTGTGTGATTCTTCTTCAACTACTGCCCAACCTATACTATTTGTACCTAAGTCTAATCCTAAAATTCTTTTCATAGATTCTGATTTTTGTTATTTTGCTACAAAGATATAAAATTTCAATGAAAATACTTGCATATATGATATTTTTTTCGTTACTTTGCAATACGAAATTTAGCTAATCACAATAAGGATTATTCCGTTGTGAAAACAATTGGGCGGGGTGACTCGCCCTTATTTTATTACAAAGTCTTTGTCTATGGCTCTGAAAGAAATAAGCCGCTGCATCATAATGATGCAGCGGCTTATTTCTTTTGTTATGGTAGTAATTCCAAAATAAGAAGCAAGGATAATCACCTATGTTCTATTTGAATGCTACTTTTTTTCCGTTAATGATATATATTCCTTGTGTAGGTGTACTTACCTTTTGTCCCATAATATTATATATACTTCCGTCAGAATGTTTCTCGGAAGAGAGGTCAAGAGCCTTGATGCTGTCAGGAACACCGTTTACTTCCAGTGGCTTGCCGAAACCACCCATCATGTTGGCTGCCCGTACTGTATAGTTGCCACCCTGATAGCCCGTGAGGTCGAAGCTTGACTCTGTACCGTCAACGATAGTCACATAACTGCCGCTGTTCTCTATGAGATAAGCCTTTGCCTGTTCGCTGGAAGTCCATGTCAGAGTATTGCCTGAAAGACTGACAGAGGTCATTCCAATCTGGCGGCAATCCTGGTCTGGTGCCCAGTCTGTATAGACGTTGGCAAGCTCGAAGCGAGCTGTCTCGTTAGGCTGTAGGATAGTCTCGTAAGTCTGACTGTCGTAAGCAGTGAATGTGAGTTGGTTACTGCTTGGACTTACCACGTTGCCTTGTTCGTCGGTGGTGTTATACTCATAGAACTGCATTGCGAAGCTGTCATTTGAGTTCTTGATACCTTTCACTGTTACACGGAGGCTGTAGTCTATAGGCTTGCCACCTGTCTGGTCGTTGCCGACGCGTAATACCGCATCAGGTGACAGTACAGAGTTGAGGTATGCCAGCTTTGGCCATCCTCTCCATCCGCGTCCGTAGTCCCATGTGCGAACCTTGCAGTCTATGTGGCAATTATTGAAGATATAACCATGTCCGCCAGGTGCGTCAAAGCTCTGTACCTTGGTATATGGTGCTGCGATATGGGTGTCACCCTGATAGCTGCCTTGGCTCGGCTTACGGTTTAGAGCCACGAGGTTACACCTGTTGAAGTAGACATCACCGTTACCGCAGATGAAGTCGACTGTTCCTTGGAACTCAGAGTCCTCAAAGTAAAGCTGTCCTGTATCAGTATGTGAATAGTATGTATCTTGGTTAGAGGTCAGGCAAATTTCCTTTCCGATGGTATGGTGTCCCTCGTCCTGCAGTGCGGCAGCCTGTCCCTCGTTACCACCGTATGCATAGTTATTCTTAAGTGTGAGATTTTGAAGGTAAGTGCCCGTTCCTTTGATGACGATAGGGGAGGTACGGCTTACGCTTGCCTGCTCTGGTTCAATCTGTATTATGACTCCCTCAGTGCTCTCACCTATAATCGATACGTTGTCGACAAATATAGTATCACGTCCGTAAGGTGTGAATCCAGACTCTGGGTTATGATATGTACCGTAGTCGTATGTGCCATTCTCAAGGAAGATATATTGTCGCACACCAGAAGTGTTCTTGTTGGCATTCTTAATAGCCTCACGGAATGCGTTTACATCGCCCGAAGGAATAATAACATAGTCGCCTTTCATCAGGTCTTCCATTGACGCGAACTTTCCTGTGATTACCTTGTCTCCGTCCATGGTGAGCTGATAAGGTGAGGCGACACTGATTAGATTGTCACCGGCGTCGTACCATCCAAGGAAGCGGTAGTCTGGGTTAGTGGTTTGAGAGAGTGTGACGATGTCACCACTCTCAAATGATGTTCCAGCAGGTGACACTGACACCGTACCGCCTTCATCTGGACTGGCACTGAGAGTGAGAGAGTACATAATGGCTTGCCCCACGGTTCCGTTTACGGTTCCCTCAATAAACACGTCACCGATACTTACGGTCTTGTTGCTACCCATGTTGTATACATTTATACGCAGAGCACAAGCATCTTCACTGGCTTTGTTACCTGTGAGGTCATACTCCAGAATAGAGCAGGTCTCGTCACCGCCACTTGGATTCTTGTCGCGGTTAGGCTTGATATTTGTTGCCAGGGATTTCGTGGTTCCGTCACCATTCACCCATGTGATGTCTACGCTGCATTTGTCAGTGAGCCAGCGTGCAATCTTCAGACCAACCTTTGTCGGTGTGAAGGCGATGCCGGTCTTAGGATCAAGTGTAAAGGTGATGGCGTTGCCGTCATTGGCGCTGGTTTCCTTGCCTGTAGGTTTGAAATACGTCTGTGTGTAGCCGTCGGAGGTTGTGGCAACAGTGCTGGTGGCATAGTCTTTTCCGCTCTCGTAGTCTACTTTGATGTTACTTCCCAGGCTCATGCCTGCAGTCTTAAAGAAATCATTGGCGTTGTCAGGAGTAAGAACAGCGTTCTCCGTTCCTGTGCCAGTTGTCAGTGCCCATGTGGCATTTAATGCCATGTTGTCGGCAGTCTGTGCGCTGACAGTCATTCCTGTGCTAATTAGCAGGGCAGTCAGCATAGTTTTTAGTTTGTTTGTCATAACGATTATAGTTTTGTAGATGTTATTTGTTGCAAAGGTAATGATTTTCTATTAAAAGTGGCGTAATTTGTACTGTTTTTTTATTCAGGAATTTATGTAAAAAAAGAAATGCCATCTCAAACAAAGATGGCATTTCTTTTATACTATATATGTATTAATTAGCCCACTTGGATGCTCCTACACCAGAAACACCAATATTGCCAATTATGGTAAAATCACCATTAGTCGGGTCTTTCCATAACTTTGACTCATCCAGACTTAGCTCGTTTAGGCCTTCAATTGGATATTGCTTTGGGTTGGTACCAACCTCAGTGTATGTGAAGTTTGTCTTGAACGATTGCAAAACATTTACACTTGCACTGGCTCCGTTGAGCAGGATAGATCCTGCCGTTCCTGCTTGATATGCATGTACTTTTGATCCTGCAGAGCCGTCTGTTGCCATAGATGGACCGAACAGAGAGTTCTGAACCTCAAGCTTAACAGGATTCTCACCAAAGCGGAATAATGGTGTGTTTGCATTGGCAGTGGTCTCGATTGGAGCATAGCAGAAGGTACAGTTTTTGACAGTGAATGTTGGTGCACTCTTGGTCTCACGCAAGTCACAAAGCATAACGATATTTGTTATAGTACAGTCATCGAATGTGATGTCTTGCCAATCTGCTGCACTGTTTGTCGTTGTTACAACACCTTGATCACCGACACCGTTAATTGTACAGCCGTTGAACATAATCTTATTGATGGCATCATTAGAATTTTGTGCACGAACGACGGCACGGTAGCCTTCAATCTTACAGTTCTTGAAAATCAATTCCTTAATGGTTGATTTTGTACCGTTGTTATTGAGAACCTGACGTCCACCAAACGCCTTGTCGGTGTTGGTCGCAATGGCGTTGTCACCATTGTAAGCCTTATCGCTTATAAAGTCGATGCTCTCAAACTTTATTTTGTCAATGACAGCATTGGCAGTGCAGGTCATACCACCACTTGAAAGGAAGATAGCATTACCGCCAAGAGTAGGACCCGTTACGAATGTTACAGAGCGGTCAAACTTCACGGTGTTGTTTACCTTATATTCCTGCTCTCCGCGAAGAATAATAGTCATACCATCCTTTACCTGTGCCCAGAAATCTTCGGACTTAAGAGTATCCTTTGCCTCAGATGGCTCGTAGTCACGGATGTCAAGCCACATACCTGTACCGTATGACTCGTCAAAGTTTGTCGATGCCTTTGTGGTGCCAGTCAGCTTACCAGCGTAGGTGTCGTTGTTAAATTCCTCGTCGCTCTTGTAAGTATAGAAGGTGTACTTGGTCTCAGGGTTCAGTCCGTAGACATCCTTGAATCCTTGTTGAAACTCAGATTCTTTTACATTGAACTCCAGTTTCTCACCATTCTCGGCAACTGCGGTAATATGCTTGATGATATCACCGTCTGTTGACCATGTCAAGCGTGCGGCATTGTCTATCAGCTTAATCTCACTCAGGTTACTGATATAGTTGACACTTACATCACTTGTTGTGTATACATCAGAGGCTTTGCTTGAGTTATAGCCTTTAATCTTAACCATATACTTCTCGTCCCAGTTAAGGTCAGACCATGTATATGGAGACTCCTCACATGTCGCGGATTTCACCAGCTCATAGATATTTTCACCTTCATCATCTGTTCCTGTTACCTTATAAAGCTCCAGATCGTATGATGTGGCATCCTTAATATTATCCCACGTGGTGATAATGGTATTGCGACTCACTTCCAATGATGCGATAGGTCTGAACAGGCGCGGAGCCTCTCCGAGATTTTCGTCATCGCTGCAACTGCTCATAAATCCCGCTGTGGTAAGTGCGAGCAGTGAAAGAATGAAATATTTCTTAAGTTTCATAATTATTTCTGTTTATTAGTTACGTATTGCATAACCGACATTTGACAGGACACCGTTAGACGACATCACACGATCGGTTGGAATAGGGATGACGTATGGAGTCACCTTAGAGCGTATTGGAGTGAGGTCTTCAGTACCGTTGACAAGTACACCCTCTGTCAAGCCTACCCATGAGTAGCGGATACGCTCATTGAAAATACCCTTTTTGATAGCATCTCCGTTAGCGTCTGTTCCGTATTTCTCCTTTGTCTCAGGATCAGTGTCGCTTACTGACATCAGAGCTTCCAGGAAGTTTGCGTATTTCAGTCCATCGAATGTGGCACCTGATGCCTTAATGTCATCATCGGCAAGGCGCTCGGCAGTATTATATGGGCTACTCTTCCTGTCACGATATGTGAAATAGTCGTTCTCGAATACCAAAGCACCCTTTGTGTAGTTATAATACAGACGGTTTGCCACGTTCATTGGTTGAATCTCTTTGTTTTTGTCATAAATGAACTCGCCATTAACAATACTTGTCTGAGAGAAGTTCATTGCGACATTACGGATCCATTCAATAGCATCTACAACTTTGTTAGAGTAATTGTTCCATCGGATGAGGTCAAACTTGCGGATGTTCTCTCCTCCGAACTCCCATGCGCGCTCGTTTATGATTGCTTCTTTGAATGCCTCGTATGAATTCAGGTTAGCGATGTAATTGTCTACCATATCAGTCTTATTGGTGGCATTGACAAACGCACGCTCACGAATACGCTGCAGCATCTGCTTGGCAAGTGCCGTAGGTGCTTTATTGATTTCATTGTCAGCCTCTGCAAGCAAAAGTAACACGTCTGCATAACGTAATACAGGCCAGTTAATACCTGTTCCCTTGCTTTCAACGCTTGTGACGCTCAAATCCATGCGGCACCACTTTGCGGGTTGGATACCTAGAGCGTCGCAGGCACCCTGCTTGTCATCATACAGCCAACGATAGTTGACACATGTGGCAGGGAGACGTTGGTCTTGTGGATTGAAAGAGCATGCATAGCTTGGCATGAGGTTAGTATATGTCGTACCTGAGCCTTTTGTACTATTTACGACACTCAGTCCATGACACCAGCCAATGTCACCTCCAGAGTTTGGAACGAAGCCCATCTCAAAGAGTACATCGCCATCAGACGGATTCTTGTCATTGATCTCATTGCTAAAGATTTCCTTGAAGTTATTGTTCAATGCGCGATCCTTCAGATTTATAAGTTTCAAGGCATAAGCCTTTGCAACCTTGTAATAGTCATCTGCGGACGTTGCGGTAGCATCATTTCCGTTCTCATCCTTATATGTAACAGTATATTCTTCACCAGTTTGTGTTGAACGTGCCATAGTGCCGTCAGCCTGCATGGAGTAACCTGCACGGAACATAGCAAGCTTTACGATAAAACCTAATGCGAAGTCGCGGTTCATGCGCTCTACGGTAGTGTTAGTACTCCATTGCATATCAGCCTCAACATCAATAAGGTCCTGAATAAGACGAGTATAGATAATGTTCTTGTCGCAACGTGGGTCATTGTGCATGTTGTCCTTAGTCGTTGGAGTTGTTGCGAAAGGAACATCTGCCCAGAAATTGCACATCAGCCAATACCAGTAGGCACGCAGACAGAATGCCTCGCCACGGAGTTGTTTCATGTCCTTGTCACCTTCCTTGTACATATCACTGTTTGTAATGCCTTCAATGCACTGGTTGGCAAAGTCAATAGCTTTCAGGGAATTATCCCAACAGTTCTTTATGTCGCTGAACTGGTGTGCGTTCAGTGCCCAAATACCGCGGCGGGTAGCTTCTTCGGTATTCGCCTGAGTAACGAAGCCTACCTCTACGTCAGTATTCTGCATCCAGTTGGTACTCATACGTGATGTATAAGTGTCTTCGCAGAAATAGGCATATACATGGTCTATCATTTTTCGGGCATCAGTAGGATTGGAGCAGAGATACCCCAAGTCATCGGTTGACAAAGACTCTGTGTCAAGTGTGTCTTCGCAGGAAGACAGACCGAATGTCATTGTCAGCGCTGCAATATATATAAATAGCTTTTTCATATGCTTAGTTTGATTATTTAAAATGTGATGTTTGCACCTACAGTCCAGGAGAATGACTTTGGATAAGCGGAGAAATCCGCACCTGGTGTCAGACCACTGGTCTTGCTATTACGAATTGAAGAGTTTACCTCTGGGTCATAACCTTCATATTTTGTCAGGCAGAATACATTGTTTAATGTGCAGTACAGACGGAGCTGCTTGCATGCAAACTTCCTGATCCAGTTGTCTGGGAAGGAGAAGCCGAGTGTAATGTTCTGCAAGCGGAGGAACGAGCCGTCCTCAACAGCCCATGATGTTGGAACCGGGTTGTTGTCAGACATGGTCGTACCTGACCATCTCGTAGCGTTGGCATTCATTTCCTTGAGAGTCATATAGTCGGTAATAATCTTACCGGTGTTCTGATCCAGATAAGTCCATGCCTCACCGCCGAGTGTCACCGGTGCCATCTCTTGACGGAGAGCAGCCCATTGGTTACGGTATGATTGTGATGCTACCATCTTGTCCATGTTGTATACGTCGTTGCCAACAACGAAGTTGAAGTTGGCTGAGAGGTCGAACCACTTGTATGTGGCGTTAAGACCGAAACCTCCCTGGAACTTTGGCTGTGTCTTACCGATAATCTGACGGTCGTTGTCGGCATCAATCTTGCCATCTCCGTTGAGATCCTTCAGTTTCATTGCGCCTGGGCGAAGCCCGCCTTTGCTTCCTGCTGTCATGTAGGTGTTGTCAACAACACCTTCTTTGAGGATGTATTTACCAGAGGAGTCAAATAGGAACTGAGTGTTACCATTGGCATCCTGGTAAGTTTCAAAGTCATCCACTCCATAGATTCCGTCATATACAAAGCCCCATACCAGACCAAGAGGCTGACCTACGATGACGCGGTAGTCATCTGCTCCACGCATGTCTGTAGAGAATGCTCCAGAGTTGAATGACATCATCTCAACACCGTCGGAAAGCTTGTCAACCTTGTTCTTGTTGAAACCGATATTGAAGTTGAAGTTCAATGAGTAATCTTTGTGCTGCAGTGCAACTGCATTTAATGTCAATTCTATACCTCGGTTAGATGTCTGTCCGATATTCTGTTGCATACTGGTATAGCCGATAGCGGTGATTGGTACTTCTACGAGAAGATCCTTGACGGTGTTCCAGTAGTAGTCGATGCTACCGTTGATGCGCTCACGGAAGAAACCGAAGTCCAAACCGATGTTACGGGTGATGGTGGTCTCCCATTTCAGGTCAGGGTTAGCCAACTGTGCGTTATTGAGAGTGTAGTGTGGGTTCTGCTGGTTGCCGGCTCCATAGTACTTGGTGCTTGAGTAAGCCTTGTATGTAGTCTCGAACATAGCACTTCCGATACGGTTGTTACCTGCAGTACCGTATGAAAGACGCAGCTTTAAGTTACTCAACCAGTTCTTTGAACCTTCCATGAACTTCTCCTCAGTGATTCGCCATCCTAATGCGGCAGCTGGGAAGAAGCCCCATCTGTTACCTTCCATAAACTTGGATGAACCGTCCTCACGCATGGTGACAGTCAAGAGATAACGGTCGTAGAGGCTGTAAATCATACGTCCGAAGAATGATACGGTACGGTCTTCCTGTCCAAGGCTTGACGAGATAGTCTGTGCGCCAGTTGCCTTTGAGTTGTTCTGCATGGCAGCAAACATCTTCTCGGGTTTAATGTCCTTTTGGAAGTATTTTCCGACAATAGACATTGTCTCGCTGTTAGTAGCTACATACTCTTGACCAACCATTACATTGAAGTCGTGGATGTCGTTGAACTTCTTCTTCCATGTCAAGGTGTGAGAAGCACGGAGCTTCCAAGTGTCTTTCTTTGACCATTCACCCAATGGTAGGCTACCACCATCCTGAACAGCCTTGTTTGAGCGTGCTCCATACCAGTCTTTCTGTTGGTTGAAGAGATAGTCGTAACCGCCCTCAACGCGATAGGTGAATTGTTTGGAAATCTTCCAGTTGATAGCAGCGTTAAAGTTGTAGCGGCGGTCATTCTTTCTTCTCCAGTAGTCGTTGACACGGTCTTTCAACGTACGTGTGGCACTGATATATTCCTCATACTCCTCCTCAGAAAGCATGCTGGGGTCAATGTCAATCTGATCCCACAGACCAAAGACAGGTCCCGTCATGATGGCATCGTATGAACGAATCTTGTAGCTTCCACCACCTGTACCAACGCCCTTCGTCTCTGTGTCGGCAAGGCGTACTCCGAAGTCTAAAGAGAGGTTCTTGAACAACTCATGCTTAAGCTTGAAGTTTGTATTGTAACGGCGATAGCCATTGTCTTCCATCAGACTGTTGTCGTTGGCGTATGTTCCGCTCAAGGTAAACTTCGTTTTATCTGTACCACCAGTGATGCTGATGTTATGACTCTGTGACAGATCGTGGTTGCCGAACATCTCATCCTGCCAGTCGTGACCGGCTTGATATTTGTAAAGGTCAAGGTCGTCAAAAGAGCCGTAACGTTTCTCGAAAGAGCTTATACCAGAAGCTCCTTGGAGAGCCTGACGCTCATACAGATACTTTACGTACTGGTATGGATCCATTGTGTCAAGTTTCTTGCGAATGGTCTTACCCTGTACGTACATGTTGTAGCTAACCTGAGTTTTACCAGCTTGGGCGTTCTTTGTCGTAATAAGGATAACACCGTTTGCACCCTGACTACCGTAGATGGCTGTGGAGGCTGCGTCCTTCAAAACAGTGATGTCCTCAATATCAGACGATGATATGTCACTGATGCTGCTAACTGGGAAGCCGTCGACGATGTATAGAGGTGAGTTGTCACCAGTAATAGAACCACCACCACGCACCTTTATAATCATTTCGGCATCAGGTGAACCGTCAGATGTGGTAATTTGTACACCTGCCAATTTACCCGTCAGGGCTTCTGCAACATTAGTTACAGGCACCTTAACCAGATCCTGACCTTTTACGGTACTTACGGCACCGGTAAGGTCCTTCTTACGTACGGTACCATAACCAATAACGACCACTTCGTTCAGACCTTGTGAGTCATCTTCCAAGGTAACGTTGATAACACTCTTGCCGGCTGGGTTAATGGTCTGGCTTTTCATTCCCACATACGAGAAGACTACAGACTTTTTGCCGGAAACACTCAGACTATACTTACCGTCAAAGTCGGTTACGGTACCATTCTGGGTGCCCTGCTCAATGACAGTGGCTCCGATGATGGGTTCACCTGTCCCGTCTATGACAGTACCAGTAATTGTCTGCTGCGCTGAAACGGCTCCTGCTACCAGCAGGAACAAGAAAAGTAGCGCTGATCGAACAATGTTCTTTAACTTTTTAGACATAATTTAATTTTATTGGATTAGTAATAGTTTGCGATTTAGTCCACAAATATACATAAATTAATTCGATGCGACAAATATTTGCGCTTAAAATATTCCCATTTCTATAAAAGTAGTTTATTAAAACAGATGCAAAGGTATATCAAATAATCCAAACAGCAGGTAGATTATTTTGTCATAATGGTGTGATTTTTAATTCAAAACGTTGTTTTGTGAAAAAGAGAGATAAAAAAGGTGAGCTGAATAAAAAAGCCGGTTCAACAAGAACCGGCTTTTTGGGAATATTAGAAGTGATAATTACTTCACGATTACTTTAGATGCTACGGTATGACCGTTCTCCAGCTTCTGCACGAGGATGTTCACACCCTTCTGTGGGGTGCTTACGCGTGCGCCACTGATTGTGAAGTACTCAGTAGAGAGAACCTTCTGACCTTGAACGCTTGCTGTGTCATTGATCTTTGTTGGCTTCTCAGTCTCTGTTCCGAATGCACCGATAGCATTGTGAGCAACAACTGTGTATTCACCTGCTACTGCAGCAGCCTTAGCCTTGGCCTTGGCATTGCTTGCAGAAGAGAGGTCATACTCGGTGGTCTCTGTAACGCCGAGGAACTCCTCACCGTTGTATACCGAGTAAGCTACTGCACCATCAACAGCATCCCATGTGAGAACACCGTTGTTTTCTGTTGGTGTTATTGCTGGCATGTCAGCGCAGAGAGCCTTCGGATCCCAACCCTCATTGAAGAGGTTCTCGTATGAGAATGCGGCTGCCTCATCAGCAGTCATGATGGTCTCGTATGTCTTGCTGTTAGTATCCTTCTTGAATGTCAGGATATTGCTTGCAGGAGAAACAACGTTACCGTCAGCATCCATGGTGTTGTACTCATGGAAGTCGAATGCCAATGTGTTCATACCACCAGTAGTGAAGCGTGTGCTTGCAATCTCAGTAGGCTGGTTCAGAATAGTGTTGATGTAATAGAGCTTAGACTCGCCACCCCATGAGCGACCGAAGTTGAACGACTTAGCGAGGTTCTCAACAGTACAGTTGTTGAATACATAACCGAACTTCTCAGAAGAGCCTGGGTATGGAGCGGTCATGGTAACGTCACCATTCTTTGGAGTCTTAGCGCGTGACTCGTTCACGAGCAGACACTCATTGTAGTATACGTCACCGCCACCGCACATGTAGTCAACCACACCGTGGATCTCGGATTTCTCCCAGTAGAAGTCATCAGAGCTGTTGCTGTAGTATGTATCCTGATAAGACAGCAGTCTTACGTGCTTGCAGATAGTTTTCTTACCCTTATCCTGGAAGGCGACACCACGTCCTGCCTCACCTGCGTTGAAGTAGTCAAGGTCGTTCTTCAGAGTGATATCCTGCATGAACAGGTTAGTGCTCTGGTTCAGGATGGTTGCGGTAACACCGATACCCTCAGCTGTAGGATGGTTGTGGATAACTACGCCGCGCATGCTCTGTCCGATGATAGAGATGTTGTTACGTGTCACAGCAGTCAGTGTGCGCTCGCCAAGGTTATAGTCGCCATTTGGCAGGTAGATGTAAACACGGTCGTTGCCATCAGCTGCATTGGCAACCTCAAGAGCGGTAAGGAAGTTGTTACCATTGACAATAGCGTCATCGTTATTCTCAATTTCTATCCAGTTACCTTCCTGTACGAACGGAGTCTCCTCCATGTTCACGATAGAGAGTGTGTGGATATAGGTCGTTCCAGTGAAGCTCAATGTATATGTTCCAGCCTCACCCTCGAAGTTGATGATGCTTGATGCGCCGTCAGGAGTAACCTTTGCGTCAATTGCACCCATCTCAGCACCTGCCGGGTCGGTAAGTGTGATGGTGGCATTATCACCTGAATAGTTGCAAAGTACCATCTTGACAAAACCCTTTGCACTCATGGTCAGCTCAACCTTGTCGTTGGCACCGAATACCCAACCGTGAGTAGCGTCATGGAATGAGCCACCCTGTGGGTTGAATGCCTCATGATCCTCAACATAGAAGTACTTGTCGTTGAGCAGGTAGTCATAGCGTGCTTTAGGATCAGCGGTCTCAATCTCTGTGACGAGAGCGTAGAGCTTGGTGTCTGCGGTGATTACATCGTCAACAGTGAACTTGCGGTTTGCGCTTCCGCTCTGCTTGATATGCCAGCCGCGGAACTTCAAAGTCTCGTCAATGGTCTCGTTGTACTCAACCTCGAAGGCACCAATCTTAGCGTCCTTCTCTACAGCCTGTGTTCCGAGAACGGTAGAGCCGTCCTTGCCGATATAAGTCAGTGTGAAGTCAGGCTTGAATACGAATGTAGCGAGATAGTTTACTGAGTTATCGTTTACTGTTACAGGGATAGTGGCAACAGTGGTCTGTGCTGTTCCCTCACCAGTGGTAGAGTAGGTTATAGTACCAACCTCACCGTTAGCGGCTACAACCTCTGTGATAGGATTGCTCTCGCTAATCATCTGATCGTTCTTTGATACCTCGATGGTAGCTACATAGTTACCCTCGCTGTTCATCTCGAAGACATCACCTGCGGTAACTGTCGTACCATTAGCATTGAAGCTCTCGAGCATAGGTTTGTTGGTCATGTCAACGTTACCGAAGATCTCAAGCTCGAACATGTAAGCGTTCTGGCTTGCGTTGAGGTTAGTCCAGCGAAGCTGTACGTTCTGACGGTTAACCTGTGCGATTACCTCGCTCCAAGCTGCCGGGTTGGCAACAGCATCAGAGATAACAACCCAGTTCTCGTCACCGTCACCCTTTGCCTCAAGCTTCCAACCGCGGCTGCTACCAGTAGCACCATGGATAAAGCGTACCTTTGTCACGTCAGCGAATTTAGATGTGATTACGTATGGGTCGGCAGCTTTCTGTGCCTGCAAGCATCTGCGTGGCAGGTCGGTATAGTTCTGGAACTTGGTGTCGCTGCAGTCCATTACAGCGGTATTGTAAAGAGTGAAGTCAATGTTCTCGTCGCTGTACTTGGTCTTCTTTGTGAAGGTGTTGTCAGACTTAGCAGCGCTGAGCAGATCCCACTCATGGAAGTCAGTCTCATAGAGGCTCTTCTCCTGAATTACGGATGTAGCGCTTGCAGGGATAGATGTAGAGATATAGCTGTAGTATTGACCCTCAGCACCCATTACAATCTCTGCGGTCTCAGCTTCTTCAGTAACAGTAAATTCAATAGTCTTATCCTCGGTATATCCAGTCTGACCATTGATAGTCGTAGATGTTATCGCATTATAGGCATTCATCTTGATGACAGCATTCTTACCGGAAGGAATGGTAACCTTCGTTCCCTCGTTCACCTGTGCCCATTCGTCATTACGGCTTGCGTTGTTCATCTTACCTGCTGAGGTACAGTCAACGTCAGCCTTTACGTCGATAGCCTGTCCCTTAACGTAGCCCTGTGTTACGAGGATACCGGCTTTTCTCTCAATATTGATGACCGTTCCCTCGTTGTTCTTCTTACCCAACTGCCATACCAAGTCGACAGCACCTGTGCGATCTGCCAGTGTTACAGTGTTTTCGGTGAAGATTGGAGTAAGGGTGATGTCCTCGCTTACGGTAACCTCATCGCCAGCCTTGTACTGGTTTGTACCGTCTGTCCATGCTGTAAGGGTCTTACCCTCGATATACAAAGAGTGGTTTGCAGGAATCTTAACGGCAGTACCGATTTCTACTTCCTGTTTCTCAGGATATGTTCCGTCGGCAGCCTCAGAGCCTGCGGCAAATGTCAATGTCGCTGTGTGTGGAATGTCAGCAGCGTCAATTGCCTCAACAGAAATGTATGGTGTGAAGCCTGCACCCTTGATAGTAAGAGTTGTGGCATCACCTGCATAGTATGCGAATGTTACTTTCTCGTCACCAGACTCCCAGCACTCTGCCTTAGTCTCGAAGGTGACTGTCTCGCCTCCTTCTGGAGTATAAGAAGCCTCATGTCCACCATATGTACAGTTTCCGATACCAATCTTCACAGGTCCGTCAACGGCGACAACCATCTGTGAGCCAGTCCAACCGTGCTGATTGTCATGGAAGACACCACTTACTACAGCGTTAGCAGCCCGGTCGTCTGCCTCAACACGCAAAGCTGAACCGTCATCGTTGATGACAACACCGAAGTTTACTTGTACACCCTCAGTGGTCTCATCACTTGTCAACAGTTTGTTCAAAGGCAACTTAATGTCTTTGAAGGTGCGCTCTACTGGCACAGGTGCCTCATATTCCTGAACAGCAACGTATGGACAATATCCCATGCCGCTGATAGTCAGTGTAGTAGCATCGCCATTGTAAATAAGCTCAATCACATTATTTCTGTCATTCTTCCAGCATACGAGGTCACCGCTTCCCTGTTCTCCTTGTGGAGTATATTCGATGACAGCTTCGCCTGCGCTGTTTGTAACGGTAATCTTACTGTTGCTGTAAGTACATTTACCAATGAGAATCTTCACGGGGCCCGGAACGTCAGTGACAACCTTCAAGCCTGTCATACCATGGTCGCTGTGGTATTTTCCACTAATGGTAGCGATGGAAAGTTCGTTGTCTGCTGCCACACGGATAACAGTGCCGTCAGCACCTACAGCCATACCGAATGTAACCTCTGTGCCCTGTTCCTGCTCATCAGCAGTAAGGAGAGTACCAGTCTGGTTGTTGACGATTACGGAGAAGTCCTGGAATACTTTCTCAACAGGAACTGGCTCGTCACCACCGCTGCCGCTTGTAGACTCGTAAGTGACGGCGATAGTCTGAACATAGAATTTGGCAGAAGTAGACGGTTCTTCAGCTCCGTCAACAGCAGCAAATGTTACTGTGTTTGCAGTAGTTCCAGCAGTCCAAGTATGTGTTTCATTCTTGAACTTAGTCCCACTTTGCTCCCATTTTGTGCCATCTACATTCCAGTAGAATCCACCTGCAGCTGAACTGTTGCCTAGTACAAACTCTACTTTTGTAATCTTGCTGTTGGCAGGAGTGGTCAATACTACAGAAGTACCATCCTTAAAATTGTAGCCTTTGCTGTTGTCAAAGCCCGACAAATTTGTGATGGCTGCCGTAACGTTACCTTCTGTAGAAGCCACGGTACATGCCAATGCTGATTTTTCATCGTTGGAAGCCTTCCTACCCGCTAATGTAACGGTTTCGGTGACAGGCTCCGCAAATACTGTCTCTATGTCTGTGCAGAACAATGCGAACAGGCATAGTGTGACATACTTGAGCATTTGTTTAACCATGTTTTTAAGTTTTACCTAAATTCCGCAGCACTTTAGTTTAACATTCTTTATAAGCACCTGAGCAACAAAAAGTTGCCCAGGATTTGGCCATGTCAGAAATTTCACTTATCTTAGTGCTGCAATTCAAAACAAGCAAATTCATCAATGACATGGCAAAGGTACAACAAAAATCTGAGAAAATCACCGCTTTTGGCGGAATATTTTTCGTTTTGGACAAA
>FLNX01004424.1_pt1 | contig 20801 bp, 18 predicted proteins | sample 1140341 | NCBI WGS metagenome assembly FLNX01 (sample SAMEA3878208, study PRJEB12797) | bioreactor metagenome | biome: Moose rumen | place: Sweden | collected 2011-10
TGGAACGACTGTCTTGCAGTCTCTCCCGTTGGACATGGGCAGGTATCGCCCTTTTGACAACCATCCTCATCTTCGTGATGTGCTTCCATTACCAGTCGTGGTTGTGGATACCTATATTGATTATCATAGGAACTATCGCCCTTGTGAAGGCAATGCCCCACCCATTGTTAAACCTCAGTGTGTGGTTTGGCAGTATCTCCGCCGCTATGTTTGTGGCACATCCTATCGCTCGTAAACTCTTTATCACTGTTGCCTGGCGACAGGATATCTACGATGGGTTGATGCTCTATGTCGTGGTGACCATCGCCCTCTCATGGGCAGTCAAGAAAGTGATTGACCAAATACCCAGTCCGAAACTATGAGAAAGATAGTAATTTTCGACTTTGACGGTACCCTCACCACGAAGGACAGTCTGTTGGCGTTTATCCGTTTTGTGTATGGAGCGACGGCATTATGGTGTGGTTTCCTGCGATATACCCCTATTCTGGTATTGATGCTTCTGAAGTGTTATCCTCATGGCAAGGCGAAAGAGAAAGTCTTTTCCTATTTCTTCAAAGGGATGCCGATAGAGCAGTTCAATACTGTCTGTCAACAGTTTGCCGACACCCATCGGCATCTGTTACGACCAAAGGGTATTGTCGCCATCGAGGAAGCACAGGCAGCAGGTGCCGATGTTGTCATCATCAGTGCGTCAGTGGACAACTGGGTACAGCCTTTCTTCCCCACTGTAAAGGTGCTGGGCACACAGATAGAGGTGAGAGACGGGTGTCTGACAGGTCGCTTCCTGACTGCTAACTGTTTCGGACAGGAGAAAGTCAACCGTCTGTTAGCGGTATATCCTGACCGTGCGGACTATCATCTGACAGCATACGGTGACAGCCAAGGAGATCGTGAGTTGCTTGCCTTTGCTGATGAGGCTCATTATAAACCCTTCCGCTTATGAGACTGAAACGTGAGGAGTGGATATTAGGACTGGCAGTGATGCTGTTGCTCATCATCCTGAACGGGATGCTGATCGCAAAGTATGACGCATTGTTCTCTGTGGTCTGTGACGACTATGGCAAACTACTATCTTATAACTACCATGTGTCAGGCTTTGATGCCACCACCTATTCCGTACTGACGGAGTGGGGAATGAAATATGATGTGTTGCGCCATCCCTTGTTGCCCTATCTGATGGCATTGCCCTATGGTGTCAACCAGATACTGATCTCCCTGACAGGTATCAACGGTGCCTTGTATATCGCTGCGGTAATCATCCTGTTCTTTGGTTTCTGTACCACCATCGTCCTCTATCGTATCTTGCGGGAACTCATAGGTGTCGACAGATGGGACGCAGTCTTATTGACCGTATTATTCTTCAGTCTTGCCTATGTGCTGGTGACCTATATCGCCACTGACCATTTTGGTATCTCCCTGTTCTTGATATTGCTATCCGTCTATCTGGTCGGCAAGGCATACCAGGAAGGGCGTGTCTTAAAGACATGGCAGTCTGCCTTGTTATTGCTCATCACTGCCGGTGTGACCTTGACGAATGGTGCCAAGGTGTGTGCGTCAGAACTGGTGGCGCGAGGGAAAGGCTTCTTCCGCTGGCGTTATCTCTTGGTGGTGATGGGTTGTTGGATGCTGGTCGTTGGCTTAGGAGTCCTGGAGGAGCGAGTCTATGTCTATCCCAAAGAGCAGGCAGAGCAGAAATACTTCCAAGAGCATAAGTCGGAGATGATGCAGAAGGCACGGGAGAACCACGAGCGTTACAAGCGGGCACCATGGGTCATCCATAAGGGAAAACCATTGGGTAAGGGCAGTCTGTTGAAGTGGACCGACTATACCACGTCCCGTTGGGAGACGTTGAAGGAGAATGTCTTTGGCGAGTCGCTGCTATTACATGAGGACTATGTGCTGGACGACATCCTGACGAGTTACCGACCAGTGCTGTTGTCCTATCGCTCTCCTGTCAATTATGTTGTTGAGGGTCTGCTGGTGCTATTATTACTTGCAGGTATCTGTTGCGGTTGGCGTGAGCGGCTGCTCTGGATGTGTCTGTTGGGTATCCTGCCTGATGCTTTGATGCATATAGGCTTAGGTTTCGCCATCAACGAGGTGTATATCATGTCGGCACACTGGGTCTATATCTTCCCCCTTGCCCTTGCATATCTGCTGCGGGCAAAAAGCCAGAGGCTGATAGCCCATAGTCTGAGGGTCATCATCGTCCTATTGACCGCCTATCTGTTGATTCACAATGTATTACTTATCACAGGGTGGATGCAACAGCCTCCTGTGTCAATCGCGTTCTGGTATGATTAACCGTGTGATAGCTGTTTTCCGAATACAGAAAGAGGAGTGTGGACTGGTCATCGCCTTCGCACTCGTCAGTGTTTTCCTTCATGCTTGTTGCATCTATTGTTTCTCTGGCTCTTTCTTGCAAGAGTCCATAGCGAACGGTGGCGTGTTCTATAGTCAGTTTCATGTGTCTGGCTACGACCCGATTACCTATGCCGTGGTGACCCATTGGGGAACGACCTATCAGGTGTTCCGTCACCCGTTGCTTGCCTTTATGGTCTATCCGCTGTTCTTGTTGAATAGCGGACTGATTGCACTGACGGGTTATAACCTCGTGCAGTTCCTCTTGGCGGCAATCCTCTTGGTATGTAATATCTATTCCTTTGTCTTCCTGTATCGTATCTTCAAGGACATCATAGGGGTGAAACGCTTCGATGCCATCCTATTGACGTTCTTCTTCTATGGTTTTGCCCATATCATGACGGCAAGTATCGTTGCCGACCACTTCACGGTATCGATGTTCCTGCTGATACTGGCCCTCTATCTCTCTGGCAAATGGATGCGGGAGGGCAGACAAATGACCATCGTCCAGACAGTGCTGCTCTTCGTCGTCACAGCAGGTATCACGTTGAGTAATGGTGTGAAGATCTTCATCGACGCGTTGTTTGTCAATGGCAAACGTTTCTTCCGTCCCAAATACCTGTTCCTTGCCGTCCTCCTGCCAGCAGGTTTGATGTGGGCATTTGCCCATTGGGAATACCGCACCTATGTGCTTCCCCATGAGAAGGAGCATAAATTAGCATTGGCAAAGAAAGCGCAGGTGGCGAAAAAGAGAGCCTATCAGCAGTTTATGGATACTACCACCATCATGAATCCTGAGGAGAAGCAACAAGCCTTCGAGCGACAGTATAAGCGACAGTTGCGGAAGGAGGCTCAGGAGCGATGGAACAGTATGCATAAAGGAATGCCTATCAAGGGAAAGAGTATCTTCCTGCGATGGACGGACGTGACGACACCCCGTTGGGACTCGATGGTGGAGAACCTGTTTGGCGAGTCGCTGATGCTGCACCAAGACCATCTGTTGGGTGACACGTTACGTGACCGTCCGTTGATAGTGACCTATAGGTGGTGGATATGTTATGTTGTGGAGGCTGTCATCCTGCTCCTCTTTATCGCTGGTTTATGGTTGGGATGGAAGAGCCGTTTCCTGTGGATGACGATGGCTGGCTTTGCCTTCGATATGGTGATTCATCTGGGACTGGGTTTCGGACTCAATGAGGTGTTTATCATGGCGTCCCATTGGGCGTTTGTACTACCCATCGCTATCGCCTATCTGGTGAAGTCTTATAACTTCAGACATCTTACCTCTTACCTCTTACTTCTCCTGACAGCCTTCCTATGGCTCTATAACGGTATCTTGTTGGTGGGTTACCTGTTAGGATGAGCGTTTCCGCCATTGCTTATAGTAATGGACGAGGAAGTAACTGATACGTGGGGGTAATAGGAGTGCTATCCTGTCGGCGAAGGGTATCGAACTGTTAAGTTGTTTCCGCAGAGGACGATAGTATTCCTTGAGGACGTGGAACTGGCGGTTGTCGATGAATTTCTCATAGACCTTGATCTGATGACCTATGAAGGCGGAGTGATAGAGGTCCCATTTAGGTTGCAGCGTCTGTCGCAGTTCCTCGTCATAGATACGTATCATGTGCAGATCCTCTATCCTGTTGTTGGGGATGTCCTCATAATGGAGATAAGCAGGTTGGTCGATGAAATAGACCTTCGGCTCTTTCATCAGACATTTGATCTGCATCAGCGAGTCTTCCCGCTCCACAATCTCTCTGGGAGCACCCAAGCAACCGTCCAGCAGTTCTTTCTTGAAGATGATGCCCCACAGCACACAGAACGAGTTCCGGGTGGCAAGCAGGTCACGGATCAGGGGCTCGCAGATGGTCCACTCCCTGAAGCCGGAGTCATGGATCACCCCGTATTGGTCGATATACGGACCTATCACCTCATCGGCTCCTGACTGTGTGATGGCACGATGCATCATGGCAAGTGCTCCGTTCGTCAACAGGTCGTCAGCATCCACGAACATGATATATCTCCCTTCTGCATGCTTCACCCCACAGCGACGGGCGGCTGTCACACCTCCATTGGGGGTGTGGAATACTTTCAGGCGTGGCTCATCCGCAGCCCATTTGTCACAGATCTTTCCTGACGCGTCGGTACTGCCGTCATCCACAGCGATCACCTCAAATGAGGGGAAGTCCTGCGAGAAGATGCTTTGCAGGCATTTCTCGATATAGGAGGTCTTGTTATAAACAGGTATGATGATTGATATCTCCATAGTCTTTCTATTGATAGTTGATGTGTCCTGTATTCTTCTTCACCCTGAAGACAAGGGCGTTCCAGATAGCCTTCAGGTTACCATAGCGTAGGTTGCGCAACAGTTCCTCTATGCTTCGTCCTATCTTGATCCAGGGGTGTCCCCATGCCATGATGCGGTAGACTCGTTGTTTGTATTCCACATTCTCGATGACATACTGTGGATGGCGAAGCGGGAACTCCATCTCGTAACTGGGCATCGTCAGCAACTGCTGCATGCGCTTGGGCAGTGTCTTCATCGCACTCTGGAAATGTGCCGACTCCTCTGATACCGCCGTGTTCTGTATCATGTTACGGGTAGGTACGATGGTCAGTCCTGAGTGCAGCATGTTATACGACCAGTAGACGGTCTCGTAGATGGGGTCTCCCACCTCATGGTGCTTGCGGAGTTTCTTGACCATCTCCTCTCTGTCACCATGTGCCTTGACGAGAGCCTCCAACTGGTGCATGTCGAAGTCACTGTCCACCACCTTGTAATGGTCGTCCCATTGGTTGACGACCCTGCCCCACGATGCCCATCCCCAGATGGAGAAGACAGAGGTAAACAGGTAGTCGTAGGGTGCGTCCGTCTTCTCCTCGTGGTTATAGCCTGCTATCATGGTGACACGCTCGTCGTGCTCATAGCGGTTGAGCATCTCCGTACAGAAACGGATGAACGACACGGCAGGGGTACTGTCGTCCTCGATGACGATACACTTGTCGTGCAGGGAGAAAGCCCATCGCTGCGCCTGGTAGTTGGAAGCCCACGCACCACTGTTCTCCGTATGGTAGTTGCGCTGCACCTCACACTCCCAGTTGATCTCCTCATCGGCGACGATTCGCTTGGCGGCCTCTATCTTCTGTGCCTCCACCTCGTTACGTGGTCCGTCCTGATAGAGGTACAGATGGGAGGGACGTGCCTTCTTAATAGCCTCAAAGGTACGCTTGAGGGTCTCTTGCCGGGTGAAGAAGATCAGCAACACGGCGACATCGTTTTCTGCAGGATATTTCATTATACTTTATACTTTATACCTTTGCCCTTTAAGAACTGGATGCAGTCGTCCATCATCTTCACCTTCAGCAGTCGCATGACAGCGGCATAGAGGAGGGCGGCAAGGAGGATGCGGACAAGCAGCAACAGATAGACATTGGTGATGCCTTGGGTGATCAGCCAGATGCCTGCCATGAGGGCGGCACTGATGAGTGCGAAGGGTATCGTGTCCTTGCAGACATCCCACAGACGGACACCAATCAACTTGTTGGCATATCCCTGCCATACCATCAGCCATACGATATTCAGTAGGGTATAGGCTCCTACCACGGTGATAATACCATGCTGGTAGGTGAGGAAGATAAGTGCCATCTGTAGGACAATCTGTGAGATGTTCAACCACATGTTGATGTCACTCCGCCCTTGACTGATAATCAGGTTCTTATAGAGGGAGTAGAAGGGCATGAAGGCTCCTCCGATACAAAGGATACGCAACAAGGGTACGCATGCTTCCCATTTGGGGCCAATGGTGGAGAGGATGAACTCATGAGCCACCAGTGAGAGTCCGAACATAGCGGGGAAAGCGAGGAAAGCAGTGAAACGCAGCATCTTACGGAAGACCCGTATCTCCTGCTCGTTGATATCGCTCTTACCTCTCACCTCTGACCTCTCACCTCTAACCTCTAACCTCTCACCTCTAACCTCTAACCTCTCACCTCTCACCTCTACCAATACGGGCTGTGCCACTTGCTCAATGCTGCCACTGACCAGTTGGTATGCCATCGTGTTCCATTTGAATGCCTGGAAGAAGTTGCCGACCACTTGTGGGTTCTTCGTGAACAACTTACCGAAGATAAAGGTCAGGATGTTATTGTTGACGGTATTGATGACCATCGTCACCAGGATGTTCATCGAGAACTTAAACGTGCGACGGATAGGGGAGAAGTCGACGCTCCACGTGGGTCGCCATGGCACGAAGAAGAATCGTCCGACGACCAGGATAGCGGCATTCACCACCTGTTGCCACGCAAGACTCCAATAGGAGTAACCATTGAAGGCGAGGGTGACAGCGACGATACCTGAGCAGACCAGTGCACAGGTGTTGACAATGGTGATCTCACGATTCATCATGTTCTTCGTCATATAGGCATTCGTCGAGATACCGAACGACGAGATGAGGAAGGCAAGGAAGATGAAGCGTGACAGGTCGGTCAGACAGGGTTGCTCGAAGAACGAGGCGATCCATGGGGCGACAGCAAACAGTATCAGATAGATACAGATGCTGGCAAGGATATTAAACCAGAAAACGGCATTATAGTCGTTGTCCTTCGGCTCTTTCATGTTCACGATAGCCGTAGAGAACCCACTCGACTGCAGGTTACCTGCGATGGCTGAGAAAATGGCAATCATACCAATAGGAGCCCACTCCGCTGGTGCGATCATACGTCCCAGCAGAATGCCGATCACCACGTTCAGCACCTGTGTGGCACCACTGTTCAGGACTCCCCAGAAGAGTCCCCGTGCCGTCCGCTCCTTCAGATTCTCCATATTCGTATCGATTGCAAAGGTAGTGTAAAATTTCGATTAAGTGAAGAGAATACGAAATAAATTTGCATTCTTGAGCGTGAGAAGAAGATGTGCCTTTCCCTGATGTAATAACACATACACCTTGCGGCGGAACTTGCGGCTACTGGCCTGCTTTCCTTTCTTCTGCGACTTGCAGCAGCACCATTGCTGACAGGCATTCGCTTTCTACTTCTGCTCATTGTCTCGTAAATGCTATGAGGCGACACGGATTGATGTCTCATGCCGTCTCGGTTAAACATTACGAGGCTGTATGGTTCTGAATGTTCATAATCGTATTTCTTTCCCTTATGGTTACTTATGCCATCTCCAATTCTTCTTGGAGAATAGAAATGTGCAGACAGTCCTCAATCTTCGACATGGTTTCAAGAGAAAGGTTCTCCTGACCTTTCAGAACCTTTGAAACATATTGCTGGCTGCATCCCATCAGTTCTGCCAACTGTTTCTGGGTCATGCCAAGTTCATCCATCTTCTCAAGCATTTTTACAGCAATACGCTGGGAGTGACGCAGCCACGACTTGTTCTGCATTCTCCATTCTGCTTGTTCCCTCCATCTGGAAGGCGTCGGTGACTGATTTTCTTTCAGTCGTGCAATTACATCTTTCATATAAACCTCCTTTCTTTATTAAACTAATTCGCTCATAAAATCATCAAAGGATTCCTTGTCAACGATATTGTTTGCCAACAGATGGGAGCGCACTTTCTCCATCTTAGCCAACTCACCAAGCGTATGTTCTCGCTCCTGCATAGTTCGTGTGAGTTTAATAGCGCCGCCCGTTATGACATAGATACCAGGTTCAAGCTTGATAGCATAGATTCTCAGCCACGAGGCATGTCTGTAAACATCCTTCAACCGAGCCTTTTCCTTGCCAAGCAGCATATCAGCAAAACGACTGTTCTCTAAAGGTCTGAATAGTTTGTCCAAGTCCGCCTCTGGCGATATGTCCATAATCAGACATTGTAGTCGTTCACTATCTTCTATGGTGTCGTAAATGGCTTCGTTAACATCCGTAATTTTGAAATAAGACATCAAGTCTGCCATATTCTCCTTGAAGAACTGGTAGAGCCACGTCACATCGTTCCACTGTTCAAAGAGCATGTAGAGCGCATTATCTGGACTATCATCGTATTTGACTGCCCAAAGCCTACCATCCTCAGTTATGCTATCATAAGTCATAATCACTTGCTTTTGGGGACAAAGTTAAGCAATTTATTCGAATTATACAACTTTTAGGTTGTTTTTCTTTGTTATTACTCAATTTTTCGTTATCTTTGCAGCGCATACGTGCAGAACAGATGATGATACTCTTCTGAGTGAGAAGAGCGAGTTTAGTGGAAGACCTACCGATGGGCGAAAGGGAGGAGAACCTCGGATTTCCATTTCCCAAAGTCCATTTGTACGGTTTAACTCATAAAGTACAGATTATCAACACTGTATAGATATTGCGTGGGAAAGTTGGAAACCGTCCCTGTTTTTTCTTGATTAAAATACAGTTAATCCCTCTTTCCGATACCTTCTATAGGGGTATTCAGATGTCTCCCGTGGGTAGCGCAAAGCATCGCTATGGGGGTACGCAAGGCATCTCCAAGACCCTTGGAGATCATCCCTAACACCCTTGCGAAAGTCTCCCAACACCCATGGCTGCCATCCGCACGCCTCTTGGCGAGTGTCCCGACAACCCATGGAGCCTAAGACCATCGAAAAGACAGGAATACTACCTACGACTTGACCGTACGAAAACTGTTCCGATAATTTTTCTCCGAGGTGAAGGCTTCAAGCCCATACCTACTTCTCTCTATAAGAGAAGGTAGTATGGGGCTTGAGGGAGTGACCTTCACCGAGGAGCCAAGACAAAAAAGCAAATCGCAGAAGAGACAAAAAGAGTCAGGATGTGACAAAAAGAGTCAGGATGTGTAAGGATGTTCATAGTAACACTTTCAGATTTTCGTATCTTTGCAAACGTCAAGAGTGAGACGAGTGACAGTCAGGTACCGACTAAGCAGGAGCTTCCTTACGACAAAGCAAGGGTTTCCTTACGACAAACTCACGCCTTCCTACGCATGGACCAGGACAAAAGTAAATCGAAGGATGCCCCCACCACCTCAAAAGTGTTCTTTGACATCATGTAACAACCTCATACTATGCACCTCCCATGGTGACAGGATAAGCAACACACCCTTGGCACATGCGTAAAACTGCTCACCATAAGGTTTCGACAGGGGCGTAAAACCATTCTCCACTATCACGATTGTCGGGAAGCCAGCATCAAAGATGGCTCTCAGCACTCGCTTCTCACCAAGTCCTTCGTCGAGCGGAACTTTGATAAGTTACTATTAACATCTGAATCATCGTATAGCCATCAGGCACTACTCTGTTTTCATGTATTATAGGGCTTCAATTTGTTCGATGGTGAGACCTGTATACTTCACAATTAGTTCTACAGGCATACCGTCGGCTTTCATTGTGCGGGCGGCATCGAGCATTCTCTCCTTTGCCTCTTCTTTGGCATCAGCAACGGCCTTCTCTGCTTCCCGCTTAACCGCATTAATTTCTGACTTGCGAGAAGAAATGGCATCCCAGAATTTATCGTAAGCCCGCATTTCGCCATCGTCGAAGGCGGCACGCTCCACAATTTCGAGAGCCTCGCTCACCTCGGCATTCTCCAGCAGTTCGGCAGGAACTTCGCGCGTTTCATCGTTGATTTCCGTGAGGAAGCGGAGCCAAAGCACCTGCATCTTCTTTTCGCTGAAAGTCTGCGGCTTGAACTTCTTCAGTTCCACAAAGATGAGATGCAGACCGTCAATCACCTGGTTGGTGTACTTGTCGTGGACGAGGTGGAAGTAGTGATAGTAGTCGTCCACGTCATCCACGAAATTCTCATTGACGAAGTTAAGCGCATAGACAGGCTGCAAAAGTTCATAGTCATCACCTTTCTTCGACTGTGCTACGTATGCCTTGGAGGCATTGAGCAATACGCGCTTCTTGAACGAATCCGTCCACGTTATCTGCATTTCCACGATGAACTCGCGTTGTTTGTTATCTTTGCAGCACACATCTACGATGCTGTCCTTTTCAGCCTGCATCCGGTCGGGAACTTTCTCGGCTGGCCAATACTCGATGCTCTCCACCTGCTCGTCTTCTTTCAGCGGCAGCATGGCATTAAGCAGACTGATGACGAGGTGCTTGTGCTCGCCGAATATCTTCTTGAAGGTCAGGTCGGCCCTCGGGTCTAAATACTTTCCCATAATCGCGTCGTTTTAGAATTATGGGGCAAAGTTAGCAAATTATTTTCAGACTATCGAATTATCGGATAATTTTTCGGGTTTCTTTTGTAATCCCGAATAATATTGCTACCTTTGCATCATATATCACTTCGGGAAATTATACTAATGATGATAAGGAATTGGATGATGGCGCTTGGCTGTTGGCTGTTGACTGTTGGCTGTGGAGCACAAGGGACTGCGAAGGTAGAACAAGACGCAGAGCAAGTTGCTGAGGATGACGTGCTGTACGAGAGGGAATATACGAAAGAGGACAGTGCCTTGGTGGTGAAATTGCTGGAGGAGGCAAAGACCAAGAGAGGCAAGGAGAACCGTATGATGTATTTCGGGAAGAAGTTCTTAGGACTGCCTTACGTGGGTGGTACGCTGGAGAATGGCGACCGGGAACACCTGATAGTCAATCTGCATGGGTTGGACTGTACGACATACGTGGAGACGGTGCTGGCATTGACTCTTTGTGACAAGGACGATAAACGGACGTTTGACGACTATTGTAATAATCTGATGAAGATTCGCTATCGTCATGGGAAGATGACAGATTACACCTCCCGTCTACACTATTTTACGTGGTGGGGTGATGATAATGTCGAGTTGGGTCTGGTGAAGGATATCGGTATTGTGGACAATCCTTTTAGAGGCGTGCAGACCGTTCAAATTAACTATATGTCGACGCATCCCAACTTGTATAAGCAATTGAGGAACCATCCAGAGTTCGTGCCCATTATCAAGGCGTATGAGGATGAGACCAACGGTAAGAAGTACCCTTATATCCTCAAAAAAGACTTGAACTGGCATCCGTCGACACCATTGGCAATGGTTCGGAGCGGGGATATCGTCGCCATGCTGACAGATAAGGATGGCTTAGACACTCGCCATATCGGTATTGCTTTCTGGCAAAACGGGAAACTGCATCTACTCCATGCCTCCAGTCTTTATAAGAAGGTGCTGATGAGCAAGGAGACTTTCTATGAGTATGAGGCAAAGCAACCTAAACATATAGGTATCAGAGTGTGGAGAGTGGTGGAGTGAGGAAGATTACGGACATACAGGAACTGCGAAGAATCCAGATGGGAATTCTGGATGACGTGCATCGCTTTTGTGAGAAGCAGGGACTGCGCTATTCGCTGTCGAGTGGTACACTGATAGGAGCGATACGCCACAAAGGCTATATCCCTTGGGATGACGATATCGACATCTATATGCTCAGAAACGACTATGAGCGTTTCTTGCAGACTTATCACGACCAACAGGGGCACTATCGGGTGTTGGATCCCAAAAAGGAATCCCATTATTATTATACTTTTGCCAAGGTGGTCGACCAACGGACACGCATGGTGGAGAAGGAGACGGAGGGTTACGAGATAGGGGTCTATATTGATGTTTTTCCTGTCGACTATGTGACGGAGGATATGAAGGAACGTGCCCGTATTTTCCGCCTGAAGAAACTGCTTTATAAGATCCGTCGCTGTAAGATCTCCAATAGCAACCCCTTACATTCCCGTCTTGCCTATTGGTGCTATCGCTGTCTGCCTGTTACGGTGGGAATACTGAACCGTTGGATTGAGAAACTGATTGTACGGAGAGAACCGACGAATACAATGTGCCACATGACAGAGGCAGGACCTGCTATCAAGGGCTGTTTCCCTGCCAAGGATATGGAGACGTATATCGACTTGCCTTTTGAGGATCGTGTCTATAAGGTGATGGCTGGCTATGACGACCATCTGACAAGGACGTATGGTGACTATATGACACTGCCCCCCGAAGACCAGCGGACAACGCATCATTTTGAGGCGTATTGGGTTTAGTTATTCATGGTTAACATGGTTTTGCCCCATTCATATACCTTATTAATATTTGGGCAATCAATGTGATGCTCGTGCATCAAACGATGAATGATGGCAAGTCCATAGGGGAAGTCTTCTGTGAAATAACGACTATCGAAGTCAGGGACGAAAACGTTTCCGACTTTCTTCATGGGTGATAGAATACCTTTGAAGGCTTCAATGGAATGAAGTTTTCGAGTTAAAGACATTGCATCGGTACTCTCGTAATAATCGAGGACAGTGGGAATAGCACCAGGAGTAACGGGCAATACATTGAGTAAAAGGAAAAATTCCTTGTCCATGTCAATGAGCAGTTGGGACGCCTCGTCCGTCCAATCACTATAAAACTGGCTCTGTGTGGGATATGTAACGCCTTCATGCCAGTCCTTCCACATACTGTAAAGGCGGGAGGTATGCAGTAAAGGATTGCTGTTCGTCAGACTAACCTCATAATGACTTGCCAACAGATGGACTGGGGTATCGAACATTTCTCCCAACGTCCCCCCTAAGCAGGGGGGATTCAGGGGGGTCTCCCTCTTCTCTATTGCTACACTTAATGAGGATTTATATCCTAACAGGTGTGCTGACTTGCCGTATTCCTCGATACGGGCGATGAAGGGAACACGTTGAAAGCCGAATAGAGGTGTAGTTTCTGGTAAAAGGTCTAAAGCCTCGAAGAAGAATCCCGTACTGCTCACCACACTACCTACGGCTGTATGGGGTCGCAGATAGGGAAGAATCGCTTGCAAGGTGTCTGCGATACCATAGCCAGGGAGACAGAGGAGGACAAGGTCTGCTTGTGGAATCAGTTCGGCAGGATTTGCTGAAAGGCGACAGATAGCGCCTTCAAGAGTCTTTCCATCTGGAGTGTAAATCTGAAGGGTGTGGCTCCATTGCTCTGGATGGCTGGTCAGCAGACTGACTTCATAGCCTTTGTTGGCAAGATAGCCAGTGATGACATGTCCGAGGTTTCCCCCTCCGCAGATACAGATATTCATAAAGATCTTAATGCTTCAATCAGACGGTCGTTGTCCTCTGTATTTCTCACGGATAAGCGGATATAGTTGCTGCCTTTCAGTCCGTTCTTTGAGTCGCAATCTTTTGCCATGATATTAAAACGCTCTAATAAGAGCATGGTCAGTTCTGCGGAGGTATATTTGTCAATGACCTGACAACAGAAATAGTTTGCCTGGGTGGGTAGCACCCGCAGATAGGGAATGCTACTTAACAGTTTCCCCAAGCGGTTACGTTCTGTAATGAAACGGTAACACGCTTGTACATAGTCTTTCTCGTATTTGCCGAAGATCTGCATATAGAATTCGCCAAAGGAGTTGATGTTCCAGATACTCACGTCTTTCTTGATGTTGCGGATGGTGTCGGTGTCAGCGGAGGCGAGTATGCCTAAGCGTAGTCCTGGAACACCATACGACTTGGAGATACTCTTCATGACAACCAGTCCTTTGTATGATTCTAAGATATCGTTGTGCAACAGACTATTATGCTCGAAGTCCTCGCTGAAGTCCACAAACGACTCATCAACGATGAGGCGGATGCCTTGTTGACGACTCCATGTGATGAGACGTTTCAGTCCACTCATGGGGATAAAGTTTCCAGAGGGGTTGTCAGGGTTGATAAGCAACAAACTGTCTATTTGCTTTTCAGCAAAGAACCGCATGAGGTCATCTGCCGTATAACTCAGGTCGTCATTGTTTGGTTGGAATGCCACAATCTGGTCTGGGCGCAGTCGATGAGGATATTCCTCAAAAGTAGGATAGATGACACCAATTTTCCCCTGTATTCCCTCCATCAGACTCTTAATCAATTCTGCGGCACCGTTACCAACAACCACATAATCTTGTTTGATGCCATAGTTCTTGCCAGCCAACAAGGAGTTGACATACATTCCGGAAGGATATTCTGTTAGCAATGTGTCGAAGTTGGCACGCAACTCATCTTTCATCCGCTGGGTTGGGAAATAGGGATTCACCAAATAACAATAGTCGAGCATCTTGGGAAATCTCCAGTGTCCGCCATAGCGGTAGTTGAAACGATGCAGCATTTCATCACCCTCGGCGAAGATGGTTTCTGCGATATCCAAGTCCTGGATATCGTCTATCTCATACCATTTCTCATCACCGATAGGCAGTGCTTTCAGGTCGGTATGGTCGAGCAGGGTGATGACACGCAGCACTTGCTCATAGTATTCGTTATTCCCCAAGGCAGCACAATATGCTTCCAAGAACGGTACATATTTATGCTGTATAAAGTCGCGTGAGAACTTATAGATATTGACCGTCTTATAGTATTTGCCGACATCGGCATAGTTGAACGCTTTTTTAGGAACGAAGTTCACGATATTGTTATCGGTGTCGATTCGTACCATCGTGCCGTCCATCCATGACTCGTATTTGGCGACGAGGGCAAGGTTGGGGTAGGGATTATCCACCAGTATACTGAACAAGCGGTCGCTGACAATAAGGTCACTCTCTATCAATAGGGTATCATCCTCCTGAAATTGTTGTTTCACCAATGACAAAGAGTAGATATTGTTCGTCTTGTCGTAGATGGGGTTTTCGGCAAATTGTAGTTGGCAATTGGCTGTTAGCATTTTGCCATATTGCGATTCAATATATTCGCGCAACTCTTGTCCCTTATAGCCAACAACGATGATGACACGATGGAGGGATAGTTTCGACAACTGACCTAACAGACGGTCTATCAGTCGCACACCATTCACAGGAACCATACATTTCGTATTGTCCCGTGTCAGTTCTCCGAGTCTGCGACCCATGCCAGCCGCTAAGATAATTGCCTGCATTATCCTACCTGACTACCTGGTTTTACGTCTTTCGTGGTCGTTACTACGCTAAGGCTCTCGTCGAAGTCAACCGCAGAGAGAATCATACCCTGACTCTCAATGCCCATCATCTGGCGGGGAGCGAAGTTGGCGACAAAGAGAATGCGCTTGCCTACCAATACGGAAGGATCCTCATAGAAGGCGGCGATACCACTCAGGATGGTACGGTCGGTACCAGTGCCATCATCAATAGTAAACTGCAAGAGTTTCTTCGACTTCTTCACCTTCTCGCAAGCCTTGATAAGACCCACACGGATATCGAGTTTCTCGAAGTCCTCAAAGGCTACGGTGTCTTTGACAGGGGCAGACTGATAAGCGGCAGCCATTCCCGAGCCTTGCTCGCCTACCCGTAGCCTTTCATTAGCCTTCTTCGTAGCCTCCAACTTATCGAGTTGCTTTTGGATGACCTCGTCCTCAATCTTCTCGAAGAGCAGACTGGGCTCACCTAACTGGTGACCAGCCTTCAACAGGTCGGTATTGCCAAGTTGTTCCCAGTCGAACGACTGGATATTCAGCATCTCACGCAGTTTCTGACTGGAGAATGGGAGGAACGGCTCGAAGGCAATGGCAAGGTTTGCCACCAGTTGCAGGGAGATATTCAGAATCGTCTCCACACGTTTCATGTCCGTCTTTGCCACCTTCCATGGCTCACAGTCGGTGATGTACTTATTACCGATACGGGCAAGATTCATCGCCTCTTTCTGCGCCTCACGGAACTTAAACTGGTCAAGGAGTGACTCCACACGGCTCTTCACATCCTTGAACTCTTCCAGTGCGGTTTTGTCGACATCAGTCAGTTCCCCACAAGCAGGGACGACACCGTTCCAGTATTTCTTGGTCAGTTGCAGGGCACGGTTGACGAAATTGCCATAGATGGCAACCAGTTCGTTGTTATTACGGTCTTGGAAGTCTTTCCAAGTGAAGTTGTTGTCTTTTGTCTCAGGGGCATTCGCTGTCAGCACATAGCGCAGCACATCCTGTTTGCCGGGCATGTCCACAAGGTATTCGTGCAACCACACCGCCCAGTTGCGGGAGGTGGAGATTTTATCGTTCTCCAGGTTCAGGAACTCGTTGGCTGGAACGTTGTCTGGCATGATATACTTGCCGTGCGCCTTCATCATCACAGGGAAGATGATACAGTGGAACACGATATTATCCTTTCCGATGAAATGGACTAATCGGGTATCCTCGTCCTGCCACCATTTCTCCCAAGAACCCCAACGCTCTGGCTCACGGTCACAGAGTTCCTTGGTGTTGCTGACATAACCGATAGGTGCGTCAAACCATACGTAGAGCACCTTGCCGTCGGCTCCCTCCACAGGAACGGGGATTCCCCAGTCTAAGTCACGGGTCATGGCACGGGGCTGCAAGTCCATATCGAGCCATGACTTACACTGTCCATAGACGTTCGGACGCCATTCCTTATGATTCTCAAGAATCCATTGTTTCAACCAGTCCTGATACTCGTTTAGGGGAAGGTACCAGTTCTTGGTCTTTTTCAGCACAGGGGTGGAGCCACTGATGGTCGACTTGGGGTTGATGAGTTCCGTAGGACTCAGGTCACGTCCGCATTTCTCACACTGGTCACCATAGGCGCCTTCGTTATGGCAATGGGGGCACTCTCCCGTCACATAACGGTCAGCGAGGAACTGCTTCGCCTCCTCATCGTAGAGTTGCTCGGTGGTTTCCTCTACCAGTTTTCCCTCATCGTAGAGTTTGCGAAACCACTCTGCGGCAAACTGGTGGTGTGTCGCACTGGTCGTGCGGCTATAGATGTCAAACGAGATACCGAACTCCTTGAACGAGTCCTTGATCATCTTGTGATAGCGGTCTACCACATCCTGTGGGGTGATACCTTCCTTACGGGCGCGGACAGTGATGGGCACACCATGCTCATCGCTACCGCCAATAAACAGTACCTCTTCTTTCTTCAGTCTCAGATAACGTACATAGATGTCGGCAGGCACATACACACCAGCCAAATGACCGATATGCACACCGCCATTAGCATAGGGCAGTGCGGATGTCACGGTCGTTCGCTTAAACTTCTTTTCAGCCATTATTCCCTTATTTATTATTATATTTTGAGTGCAAAGGTACGAAATTATTGAGAAATTTTGTAATTTTGCGCCATGAAAATGAAAATCATACAGAATATCAGTCGCTGGCTGGCGGCAAATGCGTCACTGACAGTCATCGCCGTCGCTGTGTTTACCTTCTTCGTACCTGATGCTTTCAACTGGGTGCGTGGCAATACCCAGACCGTTATTTTGGGTATTATCATGCTGACGATGGGTCTCACGCTGACGACTCAGGACTTCCGCATCCTTGCGCATCGTCCGCTGGACATCTTCATTGGTGCCTGTGCGCAGTTCCTGATCATGCCGTGTGTCGCCTATCTGCTGGTTCATGTGTTCCACTTGGAGCCAGCCCTTGCCTTGGGAATCCTGTTGGTAGGTTGCTGCCCCGGTGGTGTGTCGAGCAATATCATGTCGTATCTCTGTCATGGTGATGTCGCTTTCTCAGTGGGCATGACGTGTGCTTCCACACTGCTTGCCCCAGTGATGACTCCGTTACTCATGGAACTGACGGCTGGTCAGATTATTGAGATTGATGCTATCGGCATGTTCCTGAATATCCTGATAGTGACGATTATTCCCGTTGGAATCGGTTGTTTTTTGAACTATACCTATTCCAAGAAAGAGGTGTTCCCCACCATCCAGTCGTTGATGCCGGGACTGAGTGTGACGTGTCTTGCCTGTATCGTGGGTGGTGTCATCTCTACTGTTCACGACGACTTGGTGGCTCGTGGCTTCCTGCTCTTCGTATGGACCTTCGACGTGGTGTTCTGTCATAATACCTTAGGTTATCTGTTGGGATGGATGTCAGGACGACTGGCTGGTTTCAACGAGGCGAAGAAGCGTACCATCTCTATTGAGGTGGGTATGCAGAACGCAGGACTTGCCACCGTCCTTGCCGGTACCTTCTTCGCAGCCCAGCCTCTTGCTGTCCTGCCTTGTGCCATCTCCTGTGCTTGGCATAGCATCAGTGGTACGATCTTAGCAGGACTTTTCTTACAATTTGACAAGCGGAAATCAAAAAAGTGATGATGAAAGAGAAAGAAGAGAAATACAGGTTGCTGACCGCACAAATCCAGTCTTTGACAGAGGGTGAGATCGATCGTGTCTCTGTGATGGCGAATGTCAGTGCGGCAATCCAAGAGGAGATGGGCTTTTTCTGGACTGGCTTCTATGTGGTCTATGGTGATGAGTTACGCTTGGGACCTTTCCAAGGCAGTGTCGCCTGTATGCACATTCCCTTTGGTCGCGGTGCCTGTGGTACGGCATGGCAGCGCAGGGCTACCGTCATTGTCCCTGATGTGGAGGAGTTCCCTGGTCATATCGCCTGCAGCAGTCTCTCCCGTTCTGAGATTGTCGTCCCTGTCTTTAACGCCAAGAATGAAGTGGTGGCAGTCCTCGACATCGACAGTCGCGACCTCCATACTTTCGATGATGTCGACCAGAAGTGGCTGGAGGAAATCGTGAAGTCCCTTGCCCATTTATTTTAAAATCCACCGAATGATGAATATGTAAGAGATTTTTTTGTATCTTTGTAGGCAATATATGCTCGTTACTGCTGTGTTAATATATAATGATAGAGAAATGAAAAAAGAGCAAATAAGGAAACTACTCGATGTGCTCAATGAATATGAGTCATTGGGAATCGCAAATCAGATAGATTACAAGAAATTCTATCTGTATTCCCTTGTTACCCATTCTACAGCCATTGAGGGCAGCACAGTTACAGAGATTGAAAACCAGTTGCTTTTTGATGAGGGCATCACAGCAAAGGGACGTAGCCTGCAAGAGCAGATGATGAATCTCGATTTGAAAGCGGCATACGAGCAATCTATGCGATTGGCACGTCAGCATGTGGATTTTTCTGTGGAAATGCTCAAAGGTCTTTCTGCTCTTGTCATGAAGAATACTGGTGTCTCTTATAACACGGCACAAGGTACTTTCGATGCCTCAAAAGGTGACCTTCGCTTGGTAGGTGTAACGGCAGGCATTGGTGGACGCTCATATATGAATTATCAGAAAGTGCCAGCCAAGTTGGAAGAGTTCTGTAAGCAACTTAATCAGCAAAGGATTGAACTATTAAACCTTGATGACACGATTGCCAAATATCTAATAAGTTTTGATGCTCATTACCAATTGGTGACCATTCATCCTTGGGTGGATGGCAATGGGCGTATGTCTCGCCTTGTCATGAACCATCTGCAATACGAGTTCGGATTAACACCAGTGAAAATTGTCAAGGAGGATAAAGCCGAATATATTCAGGCATTGGTTGACTCCCGAGAACAGGAATCACTCGAACCTTTCCGCGAGTTTATGACAGAAGAGCACATCCGAAACATCAGTAAGGAGATAGAAGCATATAAAAAATCATTAGAAGATGACCCGATAAAAGCCACTTTTGACCCGATAAAATCATTTTCTGACCCGATAAAAGAGCGGATTTATCAAGCCGTCCAACAGGATGGTACTCTCAACTATGCAGAATACGCTGCTATCGTGGGAGTCTCAGAAGCAACAGTGAAGCGTCGTCTCGGAGAGTTGAAAAAAGAAGGGGCTATCATTCGAGTAGGAAGTAATAAGACTGGACGTTGGGAAATCAGCAACAGCGTTGCCACAATTCGTTTACCACAGTACTGACGGTGTATGTCCCCTTATATTCTTTGTCCGGATCAACATTCGGAGCGCCTTTTTTGTTCAGTACTAAACTTCCGTCATTTCTGAAAATCAATGTCGCGGGATTTCGATTGATAAACTCAGATGTGCATCCTGAGATGATGCGCCCGTCTATATTTGCGGAAAGTTCACTGATGTCGTCGCACATAAATCCTCGTCATGTTCCCATGTCCCGATGATGTGCTGCTTGATGTCCGCCACCTGCTTTTCCTCCATGCTCATATTCTCACTCTCTTCTTTTGAGAACCCGGCGAGCGTCATACCCATAACGAGTACAAGGGTTATCAAAATGTTTGTCTTCACTGTTTCAATATATTTTGCATAATTGGCATTCAAAACTGAAACCTCCAAACAAAAACAAACAAAAAATCGGGATGCCCCATCACGAGGCATTCCGATTTGATTCTACCTCGCACGAAGTGCGTTAAAAAACATAAGGTGTCGTCCCGCGATACCTTTAGAGTCCCTATAAGTATAAATGATTGATTTTTGCTTCAACCATCACTTGTTGAGATATCCTATTGACTTTAAGGTATTTAACGAGTGTAGGTTGCTTTTTAAACCATCACTATACCATCACGAAACACCACTTTTAACGATAAAATAGGTACTTATTATCCCTTCAACTGCCGTTAAACCATTGGTTTATAGGCAGTTCCTTAATAGTACCCCCTAATGGAACTAATAGTTTCCCCTAAGGAAACTGTTAGTTTCTACGGAGGGAACTAATGGTTTCCTACATAGGAACAAGTGGTAACTAATATCGGAACGACCATCCAGACCATCCGAACAACCTGAAACAACCGTGTTAGTGATGGTTGAGTGATGGTTTGTGATGGTTACCTACACGGGTTAACCTTCAT
>FLNX01000480.1_pt1 | contig 20686 bp, 15 predicted proteins | sample 1140341 | NCBI WGS metagenome assembly FLNX01 (sample SAMEA3878208, study PRJEB12797) | bioreactor metagenome | biome: Moose rumen | place: Sweden | collected 2011-10
CAGAAACAGCAAAGACCTTTCGCCAGCCGGAAGCCGATGTAATCATCCCATGGTTCATAGTGATAGTAGTATATCACGATTTTTTTGAGAAGACAACGAAAAAAAATTATTGTAAAAAAATTATTGTCCAGCCGAGATGCTATCCGCGGGGTGCCTTTGCAGGGTCAATGGGAAGCCCGTTCTGAAAAACCATGAGCGACATTTGGGGCTTAGCGGTATAATTGTCCACACCGGCCGTGCCGATTTGCGCGCCAAACACGCAATAGTCTCCCTTGTTTACCTTTACCGTACCCAGCCCCGTGTAAGCGTAGATATGACCAGTTTTGCTCTGAATGAAGACGACATTGCCAAAACCGCGATAGGTTCCGCTGAACATCACTGTGCCTGCACGAATTGCCGTAACGGACTCATCTTTCTTTGCGCTCAGATTTACACCATTCATCTTGCCGGAAACATAGGTTACCGCAGGCTTTTCTACCGGCCATACCAGTGAAGAATCGCCTTTTTTGTTTGAATAGGTGCGGGGATCCTCAATTTTTGGCACATTCACTACAAGTGGCGCAGGCTTTGAAGAGTCTTTTGCCGATGCCACCGTGCTGACAGTGTCAGGAATCTTGATTTTCTGACCAACTTTAAGTGTTGCCGTCTTATCCACGCCATTAAGCGCATAGAGGTCATTCACATTGGTGCTGTAGGTGCGGGCAATGCCATACCAAGTGTCGCCTTTCTGAACGATGTAGGTTCCGTCCCCCTGCTTTACCGTTTGTGCGGGTTTAGGACTCTCACTTTTTGCACCTTCGGCTTTAACTTCAGATTTTTTTCCATTTTCGGCTGATGCAAGAGTGCCTGGAATCCTCAGTTTCTGCCCGACTTTAACTGATGAACCGTCTGCAATACCGTTAGCCTCACAAATCGCCTGCACGGAAGTTCCATAAGTACGGCTGAGGGAATACAGGGTATCGCCCTTCTGAACAACATGCGTTGTGTCAGCAAAAGCTAATCCTACCGCAGCAAGAAAAAAGAGTGAAATACATGCGTTTTTTAAAATGGTACAGTTCATAGCATATCTATTTTCGGCAGAAATAGTGAGTTTGATTAGCGATGGAAAAAGTTATTTTTGAACTTTTTCCACTTTTTCCTATAATATCCCCATTGCTCTATCCCAATTCAAGATTTTTTCTGATTTCCGAAGCTCTTTCCGCTCTTATTGCGATGAACTTTCTTCTGCTTCCGGCAAAGACGAATCACCTCAAATATCTTCTGAAAAATGGCGGACAGAAAAATCGCAAAAATCATCTCGGAAAGTCAGATTTACATGGCTCAAAAAACGGCTCAGCTCCATAAAGATTTATGTGCCGCTGCAAGTGAAGGCGGAATCGATCCGAGAGTCAGGCTTGGGAGAAGGTTTTTGTCTTCCAGCATTTTTCCATGAACTGTTTTTCCATCGATTTGAATAATTTTATGAAAAGTCACGCTGATTTTACAATCCTGGAAGCGGCGCATGAACTGGGGAGGATTCACAAAAAAGAAATCTTTGCATAAAAACTTTGCTTTCTACTTATTGCAGTTGTCGCTCAAGCGCATAATCATCTGCATTATAGGTTCTTTGATAGAAAGCGGGAGTTTTTCAAGATTTTCGATGAGCCGCTGGTTCTTTTTGTACATTTCTATATTGTGAATTTTTATGTCCGAGTCGCTGGAAGAGTCTTTTATTGTGCCGTCTTTACAGCGGACTTCTGTTGCTCTTTCACCCAAAAGGTATTCAATGGGCACATTCAAAACCTTTGAAATTTTAAGTGCCGTATCAGCGCCCGGCATACTGTCGCGCTCTAAACCCAGGCTTATTCCTTGGTATGCGATATTCGCCCTAAAAGCCAATTCTTTTCGTGAGATTCCTTGATATTCCCTCTCTTTTTCTACAGTTGCCCAAAATCCCATAGGACATTTTATTACAATGGTATAATTTTAAACATTGAAAAAATACTAAAGATATATTAAACTACTATAGAAATGTTTTTAAAGGTGTTGATGTGATTATGAATGGAGCTTCCCGTATAAAAATTTCAGTTAAATTTCTTTTTCAGCTGGTTTTCATTCTTATTTCTGCCCAGCTTTTTGCGCAAGTTATGGAGTCTTCTGTTGCTTCTGTCGCTCTTGAAGGAAGCGGCAAAAAGGAGACTGTCGCTGAGTCGGTACAGCTTTTGGCAGATGCTGCCCTCGCTTTGTCCGTGCCAAATTATCCTGTTACTGTCGGCGATGTGTATTCCCTTGCTTTTGCGGCCGGTTCAACTCCCGTCCATTATACTATTCCCGTCGATACAAGTTATAAAATTCGTGTCGCAAATCTTGGTGTCATAACGTGTGCGGGGATGACTTATAATCAGCTTAAGGCACAGGTAGAATATCTTGTTTCTCAGAATTATCCTTTTGCAGCCCCCCAATTTGTGCTTACTAATCCAGCCGTTTTTCTCGTAAGCATTGTCGGTGAAGTTAAGTCTTCTGTGGAGCGAAAGGCATGGGCTTTGACCCGTCTTTCAGCTTTTATTTCATCGAGCATGACGGATTATTCGTCAATTCGTAAAGTGACGGTTGTTTCTGCAAATGGAAAAAAGAAAACTTTTGATTTATATGCGGCCAGTCGCTACGGGGATTTCTCACAGGATCCTTATCTGAGGCCGAGTGATAAAATAGAAATCGGACGGGTGGAGCGAAAGGTCTCCGTTTATGGAGCTGTTGAAAGGGAGGGTACATACGAACTGCTTCAAAAGGAGAATTTAAAGGAACTGATTGAATCTTATGCGAACGGTGTAAAAAAGACGGCAAATCTGTCACAAATTCGTCTTGTCCGCCTTTCTGATGAAAACAAGCCCCTTGAAAAAATCCAGTATCTGACGGAAAACGACATAAAATCGAATTTCGAGCTTTGTGACCGTGACAAAGTTTATATTGCCGACTGGAGTGAATGGCAGCCTTTTGTAGAATTGAAAGGCATCATAAAAAATCCCCTTGCAATGAACTATGATCCGAATGCCAATGGTGCGGAGAATAGTTCTATTTATCGGATAAAGATAACTTTTTATGTCGGAGAGGATTATGCCTCTCTGGTTCGGAGAATAAAAAATTATTTCACTCTTTTTTCGGACTTAAAGGGAATGTACATTGAGCGCGACGGCAAGGAAATTGTCTTGGATGCAGATAAAATATTGCAGGATTTGACCTTTACAAGTCCTTATATTGTCGAGAAAAATGATGTTATAATTGTTCCCTATTTGCCTGTATTCGGCAATTAACTGAGGGGGCATTGCCTGTCTGTAACGCAGAACTTCCTTTTGAGCTGTTTTTGTGACGGTCTCTACCATATCCAAATCAGCCTGATACACTTCATCCTGAGTTGTTACGATATTTTCAACCTCGGAATACCTCCAACAGTTTAAATAAAGCTTGCATACTGGAAGTGGCTCAATCTGTCTTTCATCTGGCGGATTTTGTTTTGCTGGATTTTTAACATTCTATAGTAATTTCTCAACTGCATCTAAAATTGTTATATCGGCAGGCAGCCAGTCAACAGAATGAAGATTTTCTTTTTTAAGCCAAGCCGCATTTTCGTGCTCCAAAAGTTCCAGCTTTCCGCTCACCACCTCGCAGACAAAACACTGCATAGAAAGATGAAAGGTGGGGTAGTCGTATTCAATCGTGGCGATTTTCTCCCCGACACTTATTTGAGTTGCAAGTTCCTCGCGGATTTCACGTGCAAGGGCTGCTTGGGGCTTTTCGCCTGATTCGATTTTTCCGCCGGGGAATTCCCAAAAACCACGCCAGTCACCGTAACCACGCTGGGTGGAGAAAACGGAGCGAGTGCCTTGGGGTGAGGTGCGGAAGATGAGGGCGGCTACTACGGGGAGGGTTTTCATGATTCGATTACTTCCCACCAGCCATTTTTATCCGCTCCGTGACGAACAAGCAGTCCTGCTTCCTGAAGTTTTTTCATGTTGGAAATGATATTTTTTCGGGCAATACCCACGATGGCAGAAAGTTCGCCCTGAGTGACATGAGGATTCTGTTTTATGGCATCAAGAATTTTCTGCTGATTTACAGTTACTTTTTGAGTAACCTTTACAGTCACCTTTTCATCTTCATTAGCTGGCTTTCGGTGAGATTTCAAGGCGTCAAGAATAATGCCAAGCATAAAATCAACAAAAATCCCTGAATCATTGGCATCGGTGGAATCTTGAATCGCCTTGTAATATGCACCCTGATTTTCCCAAATCATGTTTTCAATAGGAAGATGGGCAAAAACCGGATTCCACTCAGCCAGAAGCCTTGACTGCCAGAAGCGCCCCATACGGCCGTTACCGTCCATAAAGGGATGAATAAATTCAAACTCATAATGAAAGACAGAAGATTTTATCAGCACATGATCCTGGGAATTATTAAGCCATTCAAACAAGTCGCCAATCAAAAGCGGAACACGGTCGGCAGGAGGAGCCACATGGGCGATGCCTTTTTTTCCAAGGACACCGACACTCTCTTTTCTAAAATGACCAGGATTATCAACAAGTCCCAGTGCCATAAGACCATGGGCTTTGAGAAGGTCTTTGTAATTATATGGATTGAAGTCCATAAAGGAATCGTAGGCTGTAATTGCGTTACAGACTTCCTGAACTTCTTTTGCAGGAGCCACAACATGCTTTCCGTTGAGCAGTGCCGTTACCTGTTCTTCGCTCAGCGTGTTGCCTTCGATTGCAAGCGTGCCGTGAATGGTTTTCATGCGGTTCACCTTGCGCAGTCTGATTCCGTCTTCCGCCTCCATGCGGATAACAAACCGCTCCAAGTTTGCGGAGATTTCTGAGATGAGATTGATTGCTTTTGCGCTGACGGTAAAGGGCGGTGTGTACATGGTATCTTCTCCTCTATACATCAATCACCTTGGGCGAATATCGTGACAGAACATCGTTCAAGCCATTTTCCTGTATCAAGCGGTTCAAATCTTCATTGCTAGAAATTACTCCCTCATATGGAATATTTGAAACTTCAGAACAGTTTTCAACGGTAACCATATAATAGGTCTTTGCATTTCTGACTTTTACAGGCAATAGCTCAGACAGCCGCTCGGCCGCCACTTCGTCTATTCTGCAACGTTTATAAACTTGTTTCAAAGTTCCGTGAATAAAATGCTTTCTGTCGTTTGAATAACCAATAAATTCAGAACATGAGTCTATAAATGGATGAAGCGGATAGCGTATAAACTTATGAGATTCTTTATCATCAGCAGTTGCCCTAAAATAGAATATAAAACTTTTTTCGCCCTTTTCGCGTAAAGAACAAACTGTGTCAAAATAATCCTTCCTCATAAATCCAACGAGAATATGCTTCTTGCCGTCGTTAATCTGAATGATGGAATTGTCATTTTCGTTGTGATACAGATAGTTTTTTGTCGGAGACTTTTGAATCAGATTAAAAATCGGCGCATTATCAGTTTGCGTTCCAAGATAAAAATCCCATACTTTCTGAGCCTGCAATTTTATTACCTGAACAGACGGCAGTTCATTAAAAGGCGAATGTTGGGCTGTCCAGTACGGAACCTCGCCATAATTCTGATTTTCTGCATTCTCGCTTTCCAAGGCTGGAATTAAAAAAGCGTTTGCAATTTCGCCAATCTGAAATGTGTCTATAAAAGATTTTAAAGAGGCGTTATACACATACTGTTTTACAACATCTTGAATGCCCGGATTTCCAAAAAGCTTTCCGTCCGAAACAGAAAGAAGATAATATTTTCCGTCAAGAATGTACATTGCGGTATTGCCGGAATCCTCTTTTCGCAAAGTAACAATATCAGGAATCAAGTCACCCTTATAAGAAACTTTCTGTCCGTCAATAATCCACTCAGGAATTTCTATGTAATCAGCAAGGCTGCCGCTGGAATTTTCCTTCATCGGAATCAGTTCTCGTCTGGCAAGATTTTTCAAGGGCTCCGACTTCATGTTTTCAAACATTTCGCCACAGGCTGTTTCCCACACAAGATTAAAGGCATTTGTTCCATAAAGGCTGAAAGATTCATCGCTTTGATTGGAAGACTGTTCTGAAACATAAGTATAAAGCGTTTTTAAAAGATTCTGCTTTCGGGTTACAAACTGATTTTTAATTTCCCTTTCAAGCCGATATTTTATGTAATCAACATCGCCAAAATCTTCAATAGTTTCTTCCGTCAGTTCCGCTTCTGACAAAGCAAACAAATCCAAAAGCCGCTCATTATTCAATTCCCGGGAACAGGTTGAAATGATTGCCGCATGAAGACGGCGGATAAAATCAAAATCATTCTGCGTGTTGTCATGGGTGTAAAGGTCAAGGTAATAAGGAGTATTGTTTTTGATGAAAGCAAAAGTTTCATTGATTGACTTATCCCAAAGGATTTCCCCTTCTCCGTTAAGCTCGACAACCTCTTCCTGATTTGAATACAGGCCGTTTTCAAAATAGTCATGCAAAATATGAAGGGAAATGGCAAGGCGGTTGAACTGCTTGCTCTCTTCTTCACCATTATACAGATGAACGAGTTGCTCTTTCTGATTATATTTTTCAATAACCTTGATTACAGTCTTTAATTTTTCAAAAGGTTTTTCATCATTGTCGATGTACTTTGGATAGCAGAGCAAAACCAAATCATCCAAAAGAATGACGCCGACGAAAGAAAAAATATAGGAAAACTCTGACGAATCATATGGTATTTCGCCAATAACAGAATCTTGGTCAGAAAGTTCTGAATACTCCGGCTTATCGTTGCGGACTGTTTTGAGAAGATTGTATTTTTTTAGAGTGCCGACATTTTTCCTGGTCTTTTCCTTGTCGCAGGAAAAGACTTTCTCCAATTGAGCAAGAGAATAATGCCGGCCTTCACGAAAATAAGCTGATTTCAAATACAACGCTCCATGAAAAAAAAATTGAATTGTCGCAACAGTGATACGACAATTTAAAATCACAATGTTAAAAAAAAGCCAAATTTTTTAACATAGTTCTGGTGATATGTATAAAAAAGGCGAATTTTTATACATAATCTAGAATAACTTTCCATCATCTGGAGCAATTTCTTCTTTACCTGAAACATCATGCTCTTTAACAACATCTTCTTCGTTGAATTTAAACACTTTCAAGCCTTCTACCTCAAACTTTTTGCAGACTTCGGAATAAATGAATTTCCTTTCATCAACATTAAAAAGTTGCTTTGCTTTCATTTTTGCCGCATCTTCAAAGAGGTACATAAGAACTTTGCTTTCAAACAACTTTACAAAATCCATTCCTTTATCGAGAGCAGAATCCAAAACTGTTTTAGAAAGGAAGAAAGGACCAAGAAGTTTATCTTCATTAATTCCAAGCGTAATCAACTTGTTGTTTATAGCCTTTCGAAGGTCATTCCAATTAACTTTCTTTGTTGCACTGATTGGGATTTCATAGCCTTTTACTTTATCTTCATTTTCATCAATTCCGATATATTCAAACTCCCATCTGCGTTTGAACGCCGTATCCATTGGGAATACACCCTGGTCTGCGTTGTTCATTGTTGCCCAAATGTACATGTTGGAGGGGATTTTCAGCTCATCTTCATGAATGCCATTTTTAGCAAGATATTTTTTTATATCCTCACTCGCAGCCACAGGATATTCAGAATTGCCATTTTCATCACGGTCAAGAAGCTGGAACACATCACCGAATACTGCTGCCACATTTGCACGGTTTATTTCTTCAATGAGAAGAAGAAAGTTTTGCGACGGATTCTGTTTTGCTGCTGTATAAATCCGCATGAATGGGCCGGGGATGTATTCATATTTAATCTGATTTTCATCTGCTGAATCTTGAACCGGTTTGTATGTACCAACGAATTGAGCATAACTGTAGTTTGGGTGGAAGATAACACGCTCGTATTTATTTACGCTTTCCATAGAGGTGTTGAATACGGAATGATTATAATCGATAGTAGCACGAGCTGCTGTTTTCATTTTCCATAATTCATTTTGTGTAACTCCCCATTGTAATTGTAAATTGCCTTCAGTTTCTTCGTCACATCTTTTATATATGTAACTTGCATATTTTATTCCAATATGATTAAACCACGGTTCTTTATCTTTATCCTGTGGGCGATTTTTGATTTCTGCTATTAATTGTTCCTTTATATCAAGTCCATATTCAAAATATTTCTCTACATCGTCATTCAAGCAGTGACTTTTTCCTGTTCCTGGAGCACCGAAGATGATGCGATTGCGAGGTTTGTTAATAGAAGTAGCTGATTCAAAAGAATGACTTAAAGAAAAATCTTCTCGTTCAAAATTAGGTTTATTATCTACAAGCTGAATATCAACAAGCAGGTTCTCAACTTCATTCTTTACCTCTTGGGAACTCCATCTAAGAGAAGAAATTAACTCGGTTGAAAAATCATTTTTTAAATTAAACAAACAATCATTATATATGGAATCTGCTGAATTGAAATCTGAGAATCGATTGAGCCACAAAAACAGAATGGCATATTTTTGGATATTCCTGCCTAAATATTCTTTATCATTTGCAAGATTTTCATATCCACCGGAATAAGTATCTATAACTCCTTTAACAATCGTTAGAAGCTGCGGATGACGATTAGGGAATTTCTGTGGCTCGGATGAAACCTTTGATTTTGCGACTGCATTTGCACTGAAAAAATTGCTTCCTACATCAAAGTCTCTAGCATCTCCGACAGATTTTGCAAAATTTTTAGTTGCCAAGCAATTCCCATTATCCGAAAGTAGAACAACCTTTCCAACGGAAAGAACAAAGAAATCTTTGTCATCTTTTATGTGAGTATCACAAGACTTCCCTTTTTGTTTTTTAAAATAATCAGTTGCAAGAAAGTATTTGATTTCACTTGCAAATTGGGTTCCTCCCTGTTGTTCTATATCATCCTTTGGATATAGGGTTGAAAGTTTTCTATACAATGAAAGCACAGATTCTTTTGAAAAATACATGATTAATCCTCCAAAGTTTCAACAAGAGTTTTTATAACACACCAAGCCAAAACTGGTGGTACTGCATTCCCAATTACTTTATAGCGAGATTGCAAAGGTATTGCCGAAAAATCATAGTTATCAGGGAAAGATTGAATTCTTGCTATTTCTTTTACAGAATAACGACGGTTTTCAACAGGATGTGTAATACCACAATTTTCAGGCTGTGCAGAAGCCGTTATCGTCCCATTGATTTCGCCATAGGCAAACCTACGGAAAAATTTTGGCGCATGATATTTTTTAGGCTGATCATAAATTTTTCTGAAGCGCGGGGTTAATTGTTCTGGAGGAATATTTTTCCAAGAACGACCTTTTTTTATATTTTGTGGTATTTTAGAAAGAGGAACACCATTCTTAAAAAATTCAATTCCATCTTTACCATGTTCACATGAACCGATTTTTTCAATCATATCTTGTGTTGTTTTGCTATATTCCCAATATTCTCCAGGTTCATCTATATCTTTGAGTATTTCTCCAACAACAAGTTTGTCACCTGTTCCATTTTTTTCAGATGGAATCTTATTTTTAATTATCAATTCATCCAATTTTGTGAAATCAAACCTTGTAATGTCGTTGCTATTTAGATTCCTATCAATTCCGATTATCAAGACCCTGTATCTTTTTTGAGGAACACCATAGTCACTAGCACAAACAAGTTGCTGAGAAACTTCATAATCTAAGTTATCCATTCGTTTTCGGATTTCTTCGGGAACTGTCGTTCCATCTGGCATTTTTGAAGAAAGTATTCCTCTCACATTTTCAAAAATAAAAGCCTTTGGCTTATGTCCGGTATCAATTTTATCTTTAAGCACTCTTTCACAAACTTCAAATAAAGTTCCACGCCCATTGTCATCATTAACACCTTTTCTGTTTCCCGCATTTGAGAATGGTTGACACGGAAAACCTGCAAGCAGAATGTCAAAATCAGGTATATCAGAAGTTTTTATTTCTCGTACATCTCCAAGAATTGCTTCTTGTTTGTGACGAAACAGTTTTAAGTTAGAGTTATATACATTTGTAGCATCTGAATCTATATCATTTGCGAATACTATTTCTGTCGGTAACCGGCTGAATTTTCTGCCTTGGAATTCAAATCCTCCGACAGCACCTAAATCCATGCCACCGCAACCAGTAAACAAACTGCAAATCTTAAATATATTATTTTTATCCATTGATTATATCCTTAATTATGAAATTTTACCATCTGTACTCAGCAAACAAACTTAGAGCTTATATTCATTTTCATGCCCCACCTAAGAATACTACACCCTGATGATATTTAAGATTTTCAATAAACACAGCAGAAGTTTTCAAATCATATTTTTTATTTCGATCGATTTTGAGCAAATCAATATTTTTGTTTTCCAGTTCTCTGGAACAAATAATTTGCCCTTCCTCATTAAAAGTGATAAGCCCAATATCAAAAAGTTTGTCATAAAGTGTACTTAATAAAAGTCCATTCTCAACACTTAATCGCTGTTCATTTGTACTTACAGACCATGGGCGAATATGACTTGCAACAAGGATTCGTTTGTCATCAACTCCAGTGACGATGCAACAACCATCATATTTTTTTATTAGATTTTCTCTAAATATTCCTTGTCCGATTCTTGCGGTTATAACGGCTTCCCTCTCTGTTTTTGTAAGTTTCTGAGGTTGTTCAATATACTGCTCATAATGAGTATCGAGCAACAATGCATCATGTACCGCAAGAAAATTTCTGTATTGTTTTAGTGAGTTACTGTACATATTGTTTCCGCGTGTATTTTTATCAATAAAAAGGCTACTCAAAAAAGCCTTCTGGATTGTCACATCAAGTTCACTTAAAGACATTTCCACTAAAGGCTTGTCAGCAAGTTTCCATTCAATAAAATCTTTCGAACATGCACTCAAACCGCTTTTATAGTGATAAGCGGTTGATTCGCCTTTATTGGCAGAGGAAATCATCCAATCGTAAAAAGTTTGTAGGGATTGCATTATGTTAGCCCTTGTTTTCTTATCATATTCTATATTTTTTTCTTATTCAGTTTCATAAAGAGAACTATTTAAATAATATAGAAGTTTTACCAAAATTACACTTCCACATAGGCAAAAGCCTGCGGAGCATACATTATACCAAAATCTGAGAGTTTTTTCTTCTGTTCGTACAATTTTGTTGACGCGACTTTTATTGCGTAGGCACTTGTTCGGTCATGAAAATAATCTTCATAAAACTCCTGACTTATCCCAGAAAACTGTCTTGTTTGAGACCAAATTTCAGAAGGAGTTCCGTTCAGTATGCAGTCTATATCAAATTCGCCTATTACTTTTTGTTCGGGGGAAGATGAATAAACGATAACTCGTTTTACAGAATCATCTTTAAAAACTGCCTTTCTGAATTCATATTTTTTTGATCCATCAAAAATTTTGTGGGCAAATTCCGGCTTAATTGACAACAAAACTGCTTTCACTTTTAGTCTCCTGTAAAATTAATTCAAATTCATCTTTAGTGATTTTTCTAAAACCTCTTGGAGCATCATTTACCCCATTTAAGATTTTCAGTTCAATCAAACGTTCCATATTTATTCTTTTTGGGAAAGAATAAATATATAAAAAATTAACCACAAAGGGCTTTACAGAATTATAATTCCACATATCCCGTAATTCTTTTTCAGGAAATACGCTTCCACGAAGACAATATTTTACAAAGTCATCTTCTCCAGAAAATTGTTTTTGCACAGCAGAAACAATTCCGATAGTGGTAACAACACTTTTATACAAACCACCTGTTCTGTAAAAAACTAACAAATCACCAACTTTAGGATGTGGCTCATAAGCCCTGGATACATAAACCTTGGATATTCCGTTCCGATGAGGAGAATCCTCAATAAAATCATCAGGCGATTCTGTATTCAAAATTGAATCTGGCAACAATTCTGTATGATATTCAGGATAAATTGGTACTATGAAAATGTCCTTACTCTTTGAGATATATGGATATGTTTTATTTATATTGGCAATGGAAAAATTAGGCGTAAAATTTCTAACATATACATTTTCTTCGCCTTTCTTTCCCCAATATTCAAACCCCCATTTTTCCATAAGGGCTATCAGCCTTTTTTGTTCATCACGTCTGTCATAAATAGTTACATAAATTTCATCAACTTTATTTTTTAGGGCATTATCAAAAATAATTTTTAAGAATCGCTCGCCAAGCCTAAATCCATTGCTAATAACTTTAAAAGTGCCAACCTTTAACCTTTTTTTAGGCTGAAACACTGGACTTATATCAGCATAGTTTTCTTGTTCATCTTCAACTTTTAAATACAAAAACGATAAAAGTCTTCCATTATGTGAATTAACTGTAATATAGGCTTCTTCATCATATTTCCGCAAAAACCATTTTTCAAAATCAGGATAATCATCTTTTAATGATTGAAAAAAAGAATCATCTAAATCTATCTTTCCGAATTGAATTTTCTGAACATTGAGAACTTTATAATCAACTAAATCTGGATGCTCTGCGTATATTTTTTCAAGAAAAGAATCTATAGAGAATACTTTTTCCGAAATACCCAGCATCTCAGCCTTTTTATGGATTTTTTTGTCTTCCGTTATTAGAAAATCCACCCGTTTAGTGTAGACTTCATTTAGCAAGATGGTATCGATTTTATCATTTTCTGTAGTGTCTATTTTGTTTGAAACATCTAAAACATTCGGCTCCATTGGAGCTGAAATCTCTATCACTTCGTAATTTTTTATCTTAGTATTAAAAGTCTCAACTGTTTGTTTATCGCAATGCTTTGAAATTTCATTTATTGTTTCTGTATGGACAATTTTTTCACAATGAGATTTTTCGAGCCATTTAAAAAGAGTTCCAATATCTTGATTTACAGTTTTACTGGCTTCTCTATGAATTATTATATTTGTATCAAGTAGTGCTCTCATAATTCCTCCCACAAAACTATAAGTAGTATACCTTGTCGATGTGTCATTTAATGACACTGTTTATGCAATTTCACTTTTATTATACCATAAAACAGCCTTTTTGTTTAGCCAATTTCCTTCTTCCGCCAAAATTCGCGCCGTGTTCCCTCCGAAAACATACGACGTTTTTTCAAAAGCATACGGAGAATTTTTCAAAACTCGCCGTGTTTTTATTCCAATTGTACGGTGTTTTTCAGGCTAGGGATTGGAGCCACGCCGCAGGCGGCCACTGGACTGAGCGACCGATAGGGAGCAAGGGAAGCGGCTGGAGCGATAGCGGAATGGCGGAAAGCCCGACCCCGAAGCGATGGGATTGTCGGGTCTTGCCCGACAATGACTGAGCGAAGGGGGAGCCCCCAGATAAAGAATCTCCTATTTAATTTCTTTATTAATCCTGCAGGCAAGATACAAAGGCATGTTAATCATATCTTCCTGTTTTTTGTATTGCAGGGTGGAGAATCTTATTGCGAGTTCCGGTTTTTCTTCCCTTCGGTAGCGCTTAAAACTGGCAGATGTTACATTTCCGCCTGCTTTACATTCAACTGGAATTATCTGCATTTCATCCTGTAAAAGAAAATCCACTTCGTAATTTTGAGCCGGTGAGTAATAATGAATGGTGTTTTCAAGATTTGAATGAAACTGCTGCAAGCAATAATTTTCCGTAAGAGCACCTTTGAACTGAAAATCAGAATCAAGCACAATCTGTTTATTCTGAACCTGTGCAGCACATTTTGCTAACCCTACATCAAAAAAGAAAAGCTTAAAACTTGAAAAATCTTCGAATACTTTTAGCGGGCTTTCCGGCTTTTTTACATCATAAATCCGAAGAACGAGCCCTGCACTTACAAGCCATTCTATAGCCACCTCGAATTCGCGGGCACGAGCCCCCTGTTTTACACAACCGTATATAAATTTCTCGTTTTCTTTGGAAAGCTGAGTCACAAGGTTTTTGAACACAAGTAAAATACGCCCTGCATCGATTTTTTTATTATGTTTTGCAATATCATTTTCATACAAGGAAAGGAGTTCTTTTTGAATCTGCAAAACGGTTCCGGAATTTTTTTCATCTGCCCAGCTTGCAACACATTCAGGCAGGCCGCCGACTATCAGATAATCATGATACTGCTCTATAAGTTTTGTATGCTGAATCTCGATGATTTCTTGCGGCGGAGTTTCTTCAAGATATTTTAAAAGGGACGGATTTACCGCTCCAAGGAATTCTTCAAAATCCATAGGATAAACATTTAGAAGATTAACTTTTCCAACAGGATAACTCATCGGCTCTGAGAGCAATGTTCCCAGAAGGCTCCCTGCGGCGACTATGTGATAGTCATTGGCATCTTCGCAAAAATATTTTAAGGAATTAAGTGCATCTGGACATTCCTGAATTTCATCAAAAATTATCAGATGTTTTTCCTTTTCGATTTTATCATTCTTGATTGTTCCCAAAAGTGAAACTATTCTGTAAGGATCTTTATTAGTGGCAAAAATCTTTGCAAGTTCCACATCCTTTTCAAAAGAAAAATAAAAAGTTTTTTCATAATGCAGTCTGCCAAACTCTTTCATAAGCCAGGTTTTTCCTACCTGACGGGCACCTTTCAAAACAAGAGGTTTTCTTCGGGATGAGGATTTCCATTCTGCAAGTTTAAGCAAAGCCTTTCTATACATACATGAATATTACGAAATTTTTACACAAAAATAAAGAGAAATTTGCTTAATTTTACACATTTTTAAGCAAATTTTTGATAGGTTTTACACATTTTTATGTTTTCCTGGCTAGGGATTGAAGCCACGCCGCAGGCGTTCGGGAGCGAGGGGATTCCGACTTTTGTCGGAATGACTGAGCGGACGAATGGAGCGCGGTTAGCGCGGAATGGCGCAAAGCCCGACCCCTCCGCTCAGTAATTGTCGGGGCTAGCCCGACAATTACTGAGCGGAGGGGGAGCCCCCTATTACTCTGCCTCTTTCATCCATTCATGTGCCAGATAGAGCGGAACATTGGTGAGCCATTCTTCTTTTCTGTAGGCTGCCATGGAAAAGCGGACGGGTTTTGTGTCGGGATTTGTTTCGTGAACGGCTTTGAGGCTTTTTGAGCGCAGGTTTTCTTCGGCCTTGACTTCTATTGGGTAGACCTGGTCTTTTTGCATGATAAAATCAATTTCCAGCGAGGAATTTTCCTTTGCGTAATAGTAGATTTTTTTGTGCAGAGGAATCAGCTCCTGGAGGACATACTGCTCGGTAAAGCTTCCCTTGTACTCGGTAAAGGCATTGTTATTTACCAGCACATCCTTTGCAGAAACATCGGTCATTGCTCCAAGGAGTCCCAAATCAAGGACAAAAAGCTTAAAGGCATCAAAGTCTTCGTAAAATTTCAGCGGCTTTTCGATTTTTGAAACCCTCAGGACTTTATAAACCAGTCCTGCATCAATGAGCCACTGTATGGCGTTTTCAAAATCCTTTGCACGAGTGCCCTTTTTTATTGCCCTGTAAATGAATTTTTTGTTTTCTTTTGCGAGCTGAGAGGGGATTGATTCCCAGACGATGTTTACTTTTGGAAGGATATCTTTTGGCACATGCTTTGAGAAATCATTCTTGTAGTCTGAAAGTATCTGATTCTGAATGTCTCGGACGGACTTGAGGCTTTGATTCTGGCAATAGTCTTTTACCGCAGCCGGCATTCCGCCAACATAATAATACTGCCGCAACAGCTCTATGAATGTGTGCGATAAAGAAGAAAGCTCATTCCATCGGCCTTCTTTCATCTGCTCCACAAGGATTTTATTTCCCAAAGCCAAGCAGAATTCCTCAAAGGTAAGGGGATAGAGATTGATTTCGTCCACTTTTCCTACAGGAAAGCCCGTTCCCTCATGCAGGCCGATTCCAAGAAGGCTTCCTGCCACTGCAATATGATATTCGGGTGATTTTTCGCAAAAATACTTTAGTGATGTTAAGGCAAGGGGAACCTGCTGAATTTCATCCAGAACAATCAGCGTTTTTTGGGGCTTAATTTCCACCCCGCTCAGGGCAGAAAAAACTCTTATAAGGCGGTCTGTGTCAAAATCAGAAAAAGAATTCTTGATTTCGGGTGTGTCGTCGCAGTTTATGTAGGCAAGATTTTCGTATTCCCTTGCACCAAATTCCTTGAGCAGCCAGGTTTTTCCGACCTGACGCGCCCCGTTCAGAATGAGAGGTTTTCTATCTTTCCTGTTTTTCCATGCAAGCAAATCTTGATATGCGTTTCTTTCCATAAGTGTAATTTCCCCTACTAGCGGTTTATTCTACACTTTTATGAGGGAACTTTCAATAATTTTTTACACTTTTATGAGCGAACCTGTAAATATATTTACACTTTTATGAGGGAAGTTATCATCTTAAAGAACAGTTCAACTTCCCATTTCTTTTTTCCTCTGTCTTGGAATCAATAGTTGTATAGTCAATATGCTTCTTATTCCTTGTAACAAAAGAAATTCCGGAATCACAAAGGTCAAGGAACTGCTTTTTGTTGAAGTAACCCCTGTCAAAAACCCCGATGTCGTCTTTTGATAGTTTCATGTCTTTCAGTGTCGAGTTCTCATGCTTCTGGGCCTTCGTAATAAAAGGATAGTCAGCGCATTCCGTTTCGTAATCAAACCGGGTATTGACTTTATTCCTGCATGATAGAGGTCATTGTCACTTTCAATTGCATTCTCAATTCCCCTCAATCCTTTCTGCCCAGTCAGCCGGGCAGCCATCATCGCATATAATTGGGTGCGGCAGTTCAGCATCTTCTGAAAAACATCGCTGCTCAAGAAAATTCCCGGAAGCAATGAAGCAGCCAACGTTTGAAATATGCTCTTCCGCTGCCACGCCTTACTTCATCACCTCGCTGCCACGCTGCATTGCGGTCAGTCCAGTCTTGACCAGTTCGATAATGCCGTAGGGTTCAAGCAGGCGAATCAGGCTTGCAATTTTGTCTTCGCTGCCGGTGGCTTCTACGATGACGGATTCCTGGGAAACGTCAACGATATGGGCACGGAAGATGTCACAGGTTTCAATGATAACAGCGCGGTCGGTGCCTTTTGCCTTTACTTTTATCAGTGCCATTTCGCGGCGGCAGGACTCTGAGGAATGGAAGTGGGCGATAGAAATAACTTCCACCAGCTTTGCCAGTTGCTTGCGAATCTGATCGAGCGTATATTCATCGCCGTCAACCACAATCGTCATGCGGGACTGACCGGGATTATGGGTTTCACAAACGGTCAGACTGTCGATATTGAATCCACGGCGGCTGAACAGCCCTGAGACCCGGCTCAGAACGCCTGCGTGGTTTTCTACTAAAACTGAAAGAACATATTTAGACATGCTACACTCCCGTAAAAAGTCAAGAAGAAAACTTCAGTTTTCGATTGACTTTTTACGCCCTTCCGCAATGCAATGAGGAAGGGCACTTGATATAAAGTTTGCGACGCAAACTTTGAGAAGATAAAAACTGACGCTATTTCAGACGGTTTTTATCTCACACTCCTCTGTATACGCCCAGCAGACGCACGTCTTCGGCTTTTGCTTTGAGTGCGTTCAGGACTTTGCGTACATATTTTTCCTTATCTTTTACCGTTTCGTCAAGTACGGCATCGGCATAGAACCAGTAGCGCCAGGGTTTGCCTGCAATTGGACGGCTTTCCAAGCGGCTCAGATTCAGATGGGCTTCCTGGAAAATTCCCAGACATTCGTACAAGGCACCCGGCTCGTTGTTGGTGCTGAACATAAAGGAAGCCATGTTGGGGGATGAACCTTCACCCAGTTGCTGACGAAAGGCCTGTTCTTCCGCATCGCATGTCAAATGGTTAGGAGCGATTATCACAAAGCGGGTATAGTTTCGGGGATCGTCCTCGATGCCTTCCTTGAGCACTTCCAGTTTGTAGAGTTTGGCATTCACCGCACTTGCAATGGCAGCATTCTCGGGAGTATTTTTTTCGCTCACCAGTTTTGCCGCCGTCGCCGTGGATACCGCCTCAATCTGCGTCCAGTCCTTGTGCTCAAAAAGAAAGTTGTGGCACTGACTCAAAGCCTGAGGGTGAGAGTAGACTGTTTTTACGGTGTCTAAAGTTGCGCCCTTGCAGGCCAAAAGCGAATGCTGAATGCGCAATGTAATCGAACCAACAATCGACACATCCTCAAATGCAGTAAGGTTGTCATAGTTCTGATAGACTGAACCGGCAAGACTGTTTTCGATGGGAACCATGCCGTAGTCAGCACGTCCGTCCACCACAGCCTGAAACAAGTCGCGGAAAGAATCCATGGGTTCTGCCTTTACGCTGCCGTCAAAATAGCGGTCAATAGCCTGTTCCGCATAGGCACCTTTTTTGCCGCTGAAGGCACAGGAAATCTTTTCTTTTTTTGTACCAGTCGTTTTTTCCGCGACAGGCGTTTTTGTAGATTTTTTTGGTGCACGGATATGGGCAACGGACTTTCCAACTACAGGAGCAAGGGCTTCAATATCGCGCATGAGTTTGTCAAACTGTTCTGGATACAGGGCCTGAGCCGCATCACTCAAGGCCTTTTCGGGATGGCAGTGCACCTCAACGATAATGCCGTCCGCACCGCTTGCAATCGCTGCCAATCCCATGGGGGGAATCTTGTCACGAATACCCACGGCATGGCTGGGGTCAACAATTATGGGAAGGTGGGTCATGCTCCGCAGAATGGGAATGGCACTCAAATCCAGCGTATTGCGTGTTGCCTTTTCATAGGTGCGGATGCCCCGCTCACAGAGAATCACCTTGTCGGTGCCTGAAGACAGCAGATATTCGGCTGCCATCAAAAGTTCTTCAATCGTTGCAGAAAGACCACGCTTTAAGATAACCGGCTTACCCAGTGCGCCCAGTTTTTTGAGCAGCTCAAAGTTCTGCATGTTGCGGGCACCAACCTGATACACGTCCACATAGTCTTTCATCACGGGGATATTTTCCGCCGCAACGATTTCAGTTACTACAGGAAGTCCATAGCGCTCGCCCGCTTCTTTAAGATATTTTAATCCTTCTTCCCCCAAACCCTGAAAAGAATAGGGAGAGGTACGGGGCTTGTAAGCACCACCACGGAGCATGACCGCCCCGCTCTTTGCAACTGCCGCTGCTGCGTCCATCATCTGCTGACGGCTTTCTACGGCACAGGGTCCTGCAATGGAAACGACACGACTTCCGCCTACGCGGATAATCTGCCCCCAGTTGTTTGGCACTTCAACAATTGTATTTTCTGGCTTGAACTCGCGGCTTGCCATCTTGTAGGGCTTGGAAATGGGGATGACGTTTGCCACGCCAGGGAGCACTTCCACTTCACGGATATCCATGGCAAGTTTTCCCACAGCCGCAAGAATCGTGCTTTCCTCGCCCTTTACTTCATTAAGCTTGAACTTATTCTTGGAAAGCAGGCTCTTTATATTGTCCTTTTCTTTTTCAGTAATGTCATTTTTAAGTACAATAATCATGTTCTCGTTCCTTTATCGCTCCGGGTTAAAACTGACCGTACGAAGAATGTCGCCAAACACGCCTGCCGCCGTAACACCAGCACCCGCACCGTAACCGCGGACAGTCAGCGGAATCGGTGTGTAGCGGGCAGTCTCAAAGACAAATGCGTTTTCGCCACCGCGTACGCCATAAAGCGGGTCATCCGCTCCTACTTCCAGCATGCCTACGCTTACCTTGCCGTTGCGGATAGAGGCTCCCATGCGAAGCACCTTGCCCTGCTTTTTGAGTTCCGCCATTTTCTTGTCAAAGTAGTCATCCACTTGCGGAAGGCGGGTCAAGAATTCTTCCGTCGTGCCTTCAATGTCAAAGCCTTCCGGGAAGATTGAATTCATCTTGATGTCGGAAAGTTCGATGCTCATGCCGGCTTCACGGGCGATAATCAGTGCCTTGCGAGCAACATCAGTACCTTTAAGGTCATCCCGGGGATCTGGCTCAGTATAGCGCAACTCCTTTGCCTCAAGCACCGCCTCGCTGAACTTTTTGCCTTCGTCCAGTTTTCCAAAAATGTAAGAAAGGGAGCCGGACATAATGCCGTTAAAGCCCGTGAGGGAGTCGCCTGACTTAAAGAGATTCTGCAAGGTATCGATAATGGGAAGCCCCGCACCAACATTTGTCTCATAGAGGAAGCGGCGGTTTGCCTTGTTCGCCACCTGACGCAGTTTGTGGTAGAATTCCATGCTCATGGAATTTGCCCGCTTGTTTGGCGTAGCAATGTGCATGCCCGCCGCAAGAATATCAAGGTAGCGTTCGGGAAGGTCATAACTTGCGGTACAATCAACGAAAATAGGATTCAGGGGCTTGTTTTCCTTTACGAATGCAAGGATTTCATCCACGTTTGCTTTTTTCGTTGCCTTCTTTGAATCCTCCCGCCAGTTGGTCAGGTCAAGTCCGTTACCGTCCAGCAGCATGCCGTCCAGCGTTGAGATTGCCAGAACCTTGATGTCCACGTTCTGCGCGCGCAGTTTTTTCTGCTGGTCACGAATCTGGTCAAGCAATGCGCCGCCAATAGTTCCTGCGCCAAAGGCAAAGACTTCCACAGGCTGGGCAGTGTTAAAGAAGAAGATATGGGCAGCCTTTACCGCCAAATCCCCCCACTCGCCGCGCACGACTGCGGAAATGGAGCGTTCGCTTGAGCCCTGGGCAATGGCAAGAATATTGATGTCGCGGCTTGCAAGTGCGTCAAAGAATTTT
>FLNX01000180.1_pt1 | contig 20667 bp, 17 predicted proteins | sample 1140341 | NCBI WGS metagenome assembly FLNX01 (sample SAMEA3878208, study PRJEB12797) | bioreactor metagenome | biome: Moose rumen | place: Sweden | collected 2011-10
ATATATTATATACCAGTGTAGGTTGATGGTGTGATGGCGTGGAGTTCCTCCTTGACGGCCGGACTCACGTCCAGCGTGTCAATGAATCGGGCAATGGTCTCAGCCGTGATACCCTCGTTGGTGCGAGTCAATGCCTTCAGCGTCTCGTAGGGGTTGGGATAACCCTCGCGACGAAGGATGGTCTGAATGGCCTCAGCCACCACGGCCCATGTATTGTCGAGATCCTGCTGCAGACGCTCCTCGTTGAGGATGAGTTTGCGGAGTCCCTTCAATGTACTCTGGAAGGCAATCAGCGCATGCCCCATCGGCACACCGACATTACGGAGCACCGTCGAGTCGGTAAGGTCACGCTGCAAGCGGCTCACGGGCAGTTTGGCTGCCAGGAACTGAAGGATGGCATTGGCAATGCCGAGGTTTCCCTCACTATTCTCATAGTCGATGGGGTTCACCTTGTGAGGCATAGCACTGGAGCCCACCTCGCCGGCCTTGATCTTCTGCTTGAAGTACTCCATCGAGATATACATCCAGAAGTCGCGGTCGAGGTCGATGACGATGGTATTGATGCGGCGCATCGCATCGAAGATGGCACCCAGCCAGTCGTAGTTGCTAATCTGCGTGGTGTACTGTTCCCGCTCCAGTCCGAGTTTCTCGGCTACGAAGCGATTGCCAAATTCACGCCAGTCGATAGCGGGGTATGCCACGTGGTGGGCATTGAAGTTGCCGGTGGCGCCGCCGAACTTAGCGGTTATGGGAATCTCCTTCAAGCCCCGGAGTTGCTCCTCCAGGCGATAGACATAGACCATAATCTCCTTGCCGAGGCGCGTCGGCGAAGCAGGCTGACCATGGGTCTTGGCGAGCATCGGGATGTTACGCCACTGTTCGGCATAGTCGTTCAGTTGCTCGATCAGTTCCTCAAGTAAGGGGTAGTAGACCTGCTCCAGCGCCTCCTTGATGGAAAGGGGGACGGAAGTGTTGTTGATGTCCTGGGAGGTGAGGCCGAAGTGAATGAACTCCTTGAAGGGGACGGCTGAAAGGACGGCTGAGATACAGCCGTTTACGGGACAGAGGGCGTCGATCTTCTCTTTGATGAAGTACTCGACGGCCTTCACATCGTGGTTGGTCACCTTCTCAATGTCCTTTACACGCTGTGCGTCGGCCGGGCTGAAGTTGCGATAGATATCGCGAAGCGGCTCAAACAGGTTATGGTCGATGTCTGCCAACTGCGGCAGGGGGAGTTCGCAGAGCGTGATGAAATACTCTATCTCCACGCGAACGCGGTAACGGATGAGTGCATACTCCGAAAAGTATTCGGCCAGCGGCTCTGTCTTGCTCCGATAGCGGCCATCAATAGGCGAGATGGCTGTCAATTCTGTTAAACTCATTTCCAAAAATGCAATGTCGATAATTATCTATTCTTTCTCTACTACGTAGTGTGTCGTGTGGGCGTTGACGGATTCGAACCGCCGACCCTCTGCTTGTAAGGCAGATGCTCTAAACCAGCTGAGCTAAACGCCCTCGTCTCGTTAGCGGCTGCAAAGGTACGGATAAAATTAGAATCTGCAAAATTTTCTTGTGAAAATTTTGCAGATTCCCTTCATTTTTAGAGTTGATAGAGGTCGCTGGCAGCCAGCAGGCTCACCTTCATATCAGAGAGAACACGCTCACAGGCCTCGAAATCGGAGGGCCGGATCACGACATGAGCAACATTGCCATTGGCGAAGGAGTACATATACTCAATGAAGATGCCCTTGGCAGAGAGTTCCTTCAGCACGACGGCCAGGGAGCCGCTGGTGTTGGGACAGACGAAGCCGATGACATCGGTGATCTTCACGGCGAAGTGAGCCTCCTTGAGAACCTTATAGGCCTGATCGGGGTCGGACACGATGCAACGGAGGATGCCGAAATCGGAATTATCAGCAATACTCATTGCGGAAAGATTGATGCCGGCGTTGCCGAGGGCTTCCGTCACTTCGGTGAGACGTCCGGACTTGTTTTCGAGGAAAACGGATAATTGTTTTGCGGTCATAATTTCTGTATATTATAGTTGTCTGTTATCAATCACACGCTTAGCCTTGCCGGTGGAACGCTCGATGCCCTTCGGCTCTACGAGGCGCACCTTGAAGCCGAGGCCGATGACGCTGCGAAGTTCTGCCTCGAGTTTCTTCTGCAAGCCGACCATCGTGGCCATATCGTCGGTGAAGTACTCTTCCTTGACCTCCACCTTCAGTTCGCTGGTATCGGTATTGTTGACACGGTCGACAATCAGAAGGAAGTGAGGTTCGAACTCCTGCTGCTTGAGGATGACATCCTCTATCTGCGACGGGAACACGTTGACACCACGGATGATGAGCATATCATCACAACGGCCAAGGATACGATCCATACGGACGAGCGTACGACCACACTCACATTTCTCATAATGAAGGGCCGTCAAGTCGTGGGTACGGTAACGGAGCAGCGGCATACCTTCCTTGGTGAGGTGGGTGAAGGTCAGTTCGCCCAGCGTACCTTCCGGCAGCGGCTCACCAGTATTGGGATCGAGGATCTCGGGATAGAAGTAGTCCTCATTGAGGTGCGTACCACACTGGTGCTCGCACTCATAGCCTACACCAGGGCCTGCAATCTCAGAGAGGCCGTAGATATCATAGGCCTTGATGCCTAAGGTCTCCTCCAGTTTCACACGCATCTTCTCCGTCCAAGGCTCGGCACCGAAGGCACCAATCTTCAGTTTGAACTCCTCACGCGGCCATTCACACTCACGCATGGCTTCACCGAGGAACATCGCATACGACGGGGTGCAGCAGAGCACAGTGGCTCCGAAGTCGTGCATCAGCGTCATCTGCTTCTGGGTATTGCCCGACGACATCGGGATCACCGAGGCACCGATATTCGTGGCACCGTCGTGGGCACCAAGGCCACCGGTGAAGAGACCATAGCCGTAACTTACCTGGAAAATATCGTCCTTGGTCGCGCCATAGGCAGTGAAGGCACGGGAAATGGACTCGGCCCACATAGCCAGGTCCTTACGGGTATGCAGCACGACCACCGGCTTTCCGGTGGTGCCGGAAGAGGCGTGGATACGGACTATCTGCGACATCGGAACGGCAGCCAACCCGAAGGGATAGTTGTCGCGCAGGTCAAGTTTGTTGGTAAACGGCAACTTAACGATGTCGTCAATACTCTTAATATCGCCGGGCTCCAGTCCCATTTCCTGGAACTTCTTGCGGTAGAACGGCGTGTTGTGATACACATACTCTGCCATCTTTACGAGACGGCGACTCTGGATTTCGCGAAGTTGCTCGCGGTCCATACACTCAATGCTTTGATTCCAAATCATAACAATAATACTCTAGTTCTGGTTGTGCGGCACAAAGGTACGCATTTTTTCCGAAACAACAAAGAAAAAGCCTCAGAATTTCTTCTGAAGCTTCCTTTTAGTGGGCGTTGACGGATTCGAACCGCCGACCCTCTGCTTGTAAGGCAGATGCTCTAAACCAGCTGAGCTAAACGCCCCTTTTCGTTTTGCGGGTGCAAAGGTACAACTAATAATTGAAAATTGAGAATTGAGAATTGAGAATCTGCGATTCTTTAACGTTTTTTGGCTTATTCAGCCTAAGAGATGCTCAATATCGGCTTGCGGAAGGATGCAGAGAATGGCTTTTCCGTCGGGAGTATAGTTGACATTGGAGCAGACAAACAGGGAATTGATGAGGTTATCCATCTCCTCATCTGACAGAATCTGGCCATAGGGGATGGCGGCAGCCTTGGAGATGGAGAGATTGAGAGATTGAGTAATTGAGAGATTAAGAGATTGAGAGACGGGGGTGGCGGCGTCGGCGAGGAGTTGGCGAAGAAGGGACAGGGGATCGAGACCATCCAGACCAGCGGGGATGCCATTGACCGCAAAGGTATTGCCTCCCAGGTTGCTGAGGTCGAAGCCCAGGGCGGTCAACTGCGGCAGGAGTTGATCCATCAGGACGGCTTCGGAAGGTGCCAACTGGAGCGTTTCGGGGAAGAGGAGTCGCTGGGTGGTGGCGGGGGCGGAGATTCTGGGATTTCCGGAATTTCCGGGAGTTCCAGATATTCCAGAAATACTGGAGAGGGCGGCATAATGATCGTAGAGCACACGGATGGAAGCCCGGTGCTGGTCGACAATCATCAGGCCTGACTTGACGGCAGTCATAATATACTTGCCCTTGTACTGATAGTGCGTAGGAGCCTTCTCAGCCAGCAAGCCCTCGGGAGTAACAGGATCCGATGAAGCCGCAGGGCCAAAGAGATCTGGCGTGGCCGAAGCAGAATCCTGATCAAGAGAACTGACAGGAGAAGCCAAGGGCTCATAGAGTTTATCCCAGTCACTCGGCACCTGGGTACGGGATGAGCGCGAAGCCGACTTGAAGGGGTTATAGTCGGGATTATACTGGGGTTGCGGCGGCCGAACGGAGGTATTGGAAGGGTCGAAGACTGGAATGTCGGGCTTGCCGACAGTATCGAAGTCGATTGTGGGAATATCACTGAACTTGCCGATCGCATCGCGGACGGCGGCCAGCAGGATCTGCCAGATGGCCTGTTCATTCTCAAACTTGATCTCCGTTTTCGTGGGATGGATATTCACGTCGATGTCCGACGGCTGGATGTCGAAATAGATGAAGTATGGCACCTGCATCCCTTCTGGAATCATCCGCTCATAGGCTGAGATGACCGCCTTATGGAAATAGGGATGTTTCATATAGCGGCCATTGACGAAGAAATAGTCGTGGCCCCCCTTCTTACGGGCTGCCTCAGGCTTGGCCACAAAACCACTGATACGGCACATCATCGTATCCGCCTCTACGGCCAGCAGGTCCTGCCCATACTGCTTGCCGAACACATCGGTGATGCGCTGCCGCAGACTGCCTGGACGCAGGTTCAGCAGTTCGGTGCCGTTGCTATGAAGGGAGAAGTGAATCTCAGGATAGACCAGCACGATCCGCTCGAAGGCTGTCAGGATATTGTTCAGTTCCGTGGCATTCGTCTTCAGGAACTTCCGGCGCGCTGGCACATTATAGAAAAGGTTCTCCACCTTGAAATTGCTGCCCACAGGACAGGATACAGGCTGTTGTCCCGTCACCTTTGAGCCGGCAATGCTCAGTTGTGTGCCAAGTTCCTCCCCTTCCAGCCGAGTCAGCAGTTCCACCTGTGCCACAGCGGCGATTGAAGCCAGGGCCTCCCCCCGGAAGCCCATCGTATGAAGGGCGAAGAGGTCATCAGCCTTCTGGATCTTTGAGGTGGCGTGACGTTCAAAAGCCAGACGGGCATCGGTAGGCGACATTCCCTTCCCATCGTCAATCACCTGAATAGAGGTGCGCCCGGCATCCACGACGATCACCTGTATCTTATGCGCCCCGGCATCCACGGCATTCTCTACCAACTCCTTGATGACGGAAGCAGGCCGCTGGATTACCTCACCAGCCGCAATCTGGTTGGCGACGGAATCGGGAAGAAGGTGAATAATGTCGGACATACTATTTCTTTTTGGGCCGCCAGAAGAAGATATCGTGGCGATTGAGCGGACGGATATAGTCGTACCAGGCGAAACCCTGCAAGTGTTTCTTATCGGTCGGGATCTGGTTGGGCGGATACATTGTGCCCGAGGTCTTGGGCGTCCACACTCGCTCCAATTTACGGTCCTTGAGGAACATCCGCATCTCGGTCGTCTCCTGGTAATTATATATAATAGGTACGGAGTCGCCCTCCTCGAAGAAGTAGCCGATCAGCACATTGTCCTTGGCCTGGGTCTCGTGGATCTGCCCTTCAATGAACCAGGCGAACATCTCTTTCGACGACACCTGGTTATAACAGGCCGTGTCGCTCTTGAGTTGCTGGATGGAGAAGCAGTTGCCGATCACGTGGGCGTGGTCGATGACAGAATCCTTCATAAACACCTGGATCTCGTCACCCACCAACTGCTGGTTGACATTCCAGACGATCGGGTCGCGATACATCGTCATACAGGAGTCGAGGGAGTTGTAGACCAGCGAGTCGCAGATAGCCTGCACGTCGGAACGATAGGCCCGGACATGATGGAAGGCGTGGATCTTGCGGTAAACGGAATCGGTCTCGATATTGAAAGTGACAATCTTGAAGGTGTCGGCATGCATAAAGAGCGAATCGCCCTGCGAGAAGTCGATGGCTACCGCCGAGTCGGTACAGAGGGCAAAGCCCGTATTTTCCCAGTATTCACCATAGTTGCCCGTCAGTTTGTTCTTATTGACGGAGTCCACATAGATGACATTGCGGAATGCCTGGCTGAAGCCCTGCTTACTGTCATAATAGACGCTGTCGCCCACCATCGACTTGCCCTGGTTCATCAGCACCGAGCGTTCCATCAGCCGAGCCTGTTCCGTCCCAGTGTCGTAATAACCCTGTTCGGAGTAGATATGGCTGTTGCCCGATATGATATCGGAAGGACCCACGATATGGGCGATGGAACGGGCATTGTCGTAATAGAGCGTGTCGGTGGTCAGATAGAACTTCGGACTCTTCATCTTCACGTCGTAGTTGAACACCGACATCTTGGTTTTCGTGTTGTATTCACCCCAGTCAGAAGTGAGCGTCGTCTTGCCGTCCACCATCTTGCCGCCTTCGAAGAAGTAGGCGTTGTTATAGAGGCGGTCGAAGTCGAGACTATCGGTATAGAGGGTGGTCTTCCTGTTCTTGAGGATGACGTTATAGCGGGCACGGGCCATCTGCTCATTGCCGTCGTAGTAGGCATAGTCGGAGAAGAGGGAGAGCGTGTCACCCTGATACATCTTCACGTGGCCGAAAGCCTCAAAGGAGTTGGAGGCCTCGTAGAAATAGGCGCTGTCGCAATAGAGACGGGCACCGACATGGGTAAAATGCACCTTGCCGTTGAGGATGGTGGCATCGGGATTCTTGAACTGGTCGAAGTGAAGCACGTCGGCATGGACAAGATAGACACGGTTATCCTTGGGCTGCCTGGCACGGGCAGGGCGCTTGCGTTTGCCCTTCCCCTTCTGGGCATAGGCAGGGGGGCTGACGTAATACGTCAGTATACTGAACCCGAGACAGAGAACTGTGCAAAGGGACAAGAGGAGGAATGCCTTACTTAATCCAGCCCTCATATTCGAACTTACAGTCCTTGTAATTATCGTTGAGACGGGTGTAGACCGACTTGATCTTATCCACGACCCACTGGTGGATGCGCTCCTCACGACGCAGGTTGAGCACCACGTCCTTCATCACCTGGAAGTCCTCGGTGACAGTGGCCTTGTGACCCTCAATGCGGTTCTTCAACTTGGCTATGACGCAGACCGTCTTTCCCCGTTGGGTGACCATCTGGAACGAGCGCGACACCTGTCCCACCTGCATCGTGTCAACCACCTTGGCAACCTCGGGCGGCAGATCCTGCATCTGGAAGCGCGAAGTGATGCGGCCAGTCTGCATATCACTGTTCGACATCAGTCCCTTGTTGTTACGGGTGTCCTTGTCGTCAGAGAGCAGCGAGGCAGCATCCTCAAAGGTAAATTCCTCCTTACGAATGGCATCAGCGATGGAGTCAAGACGGACTAACGCCTGTTCGATGGCCTCATCCGACACGATGGGCTTCTTCAGGATATGGCGCACATTGACTTTGTCACCGCGCTTCTCTATGAGTTGGATGATGTGAAAGCCGAACTCCGACTCCACGATCTTGGATATCTTCTTCGGATCCGTCAGGTTGAAGGCCACGGTGGCAAAGGCCGGGTCGAGCGTGCCTCGTCCCGTCAAGCCCAGTTCACCGCCACGACGGGCTGTTCCAGGGTCTTCAGAATAGAGACGGGCCAGGGTCTGGAAGGTCGACTCGCCCTTGTTCACACGGTCGGTGTACTCACGCAGTTCCTCCTTGACGCGGTTGATCTCCTCCGGCTCGATACGGGGTGTCATACAGACAATCTGCACCTCCACCTCTGTCGGTACAAAAGGAAGACTGTCCTGCGGCAGGCTATTGAAATAGCGGCGTACGTCGGCTGGAGTCACGGAGATGTCCTCCACCAGTTTCTGCTTCATCTTCTGCACTTTCTGACGGTCGCGGAACTCCTGACGCATCTCCTGACGCATCTGTGAGATACTCTGATGCTTGTATTCCTCCAGACGCTCACGGTTACCATCGACCATCTCAAGCCACATCTCTATTTGCCGCTCCACATCCTGTGCCACATCAGCGTCGGTCACCTCGATACTGTCGATGTCGGCCTGGTGCACAAAGAGTTTCTGCACGGCAATCTGCTCCGGAATGGTACAGTCGGGATCCCCACTCCACTTCACGCCTTCCATAGCGGCCTGCATACGCATCGCCTCCACGTCTGACTTCAGGATGGCCTCATCACCCACCACCCAGACTACCTCGTCGATAATGGCGTGCTGGGGTATTGGCGTGATCGAATCGGTGTCAGCAGCGAGGAAAGGCTGCGGGGCAACCGCAGCCGACTGAACGGAAGACAATGCCATCAGGGGGATGGCCGTCATCATGGCTATGATCAGATTCCTTGTTTTCTTCATTGATGCTTGTTTACGGTTTTCAATATATCCTGATTGACGGAGAAGCGGTAGCGCTGACGCAGGTCATACACCCAGGCTTTCTCCAGCATATCCTGATAGTCACCTACAACCTGGCTGCGCACGTCACGATAAGTCTGCGGGCGCTTCAGTTTCTTGCCATAGACGGCGGGATAGGGATAGTCCTTCAGGACATCGTTTGCAGCAGTCGTCTTGGGTGCTACCTTGAAGACCTGCTTGTCCACCAGGTCATTGTCACCGGCCTTGAAGATACCTACCTGAGCCTGGATCTGCCTGATGGAGTCCTGGTTGAAAGTAGTGCGGAGGGCATCCGTCCACTTCTCGAAAGGCACTCGCTTCACACAGTTCTTCACGGCCTTGACGATAGCCTTGTCCTTGGCGTGATAGGCCACGCCCTTATAGCGTGGACTGTCCCAGTCGTAGTTTTTCTTGTGATCCTTGAAGTAGGCCTCCAGCCCAGCCTCGTCAGCCTCAGCCTTGTCCCAGACCTCGCGCTTGCTGATCTCATAGAGCAGCAGACCGTCGTGGTATTCCTGCATCAGGTACTTCATATCCTTGTCGACATTGGCCAGCGAATCGGCGCGTTCGTTCATCACCATCTCACTCGTGATGCTGCCCTCAGACTTGTCCACGGCATAGCGCACCCGTTCCTCGGCAATCTTCTCACGAACACCCTGCATCTCGATGCTCTTCACGATCTGGGTCTTCAGCGAGTCGAACGGCTCCAGTTGCTTGCGGCCTTTCATCAGGATGACGTGCCAGCCCACAGGCGACATAAACGGCTGACTCATTTCGTTGGTCTGAAGCGTATAGGCCACATCCTCAAACTCCTTGAAGGTTTGGTTGGGACCTACCCAGTAAGGCAACTGTCCGCCTTGAGCGGCAGTGCCCTTGTCGTCCGACACGTTCTTCGCGAGTTCGGCAAAGTCTGCCCCACCCTTCAGGGCACGGTAAATAGAGTCAATACGGGCTTTTGCCTTTTCCTGTTCCGACTGCGAGGCATCGGTAGCCACACGAATCAGGATATGTGCCGGCAGCATCAGCCCCCTCGGACCGATCTGTTCCTTGGCACGGTTGTAGACAGTAAGCGCCTCTGCCACCACGTCAGCATCCGTCACCATCGTCGGGCGTACCTGCTGGTCACGATACATCAGGTATTCCTGCTGGAACGACTGCATCGTGTCGAGTTTGGCGGCGAGGGCTGCACAGACCTTCAACTTGTAGTTGATGAAGAGGTCGGCATATTCCTCGATCGTCTTCTTGTCGATCACGTCGGCACCGTTGTTCTTATTATAGGAGTATTCAAACTCGGACCTCGGCACAGCCTGACCGTTAATGGTCATAATAATGGGGTCGCCCTTTTGCTGCGGAAATACCGCAGCACATTGGACAAGGGCGATGAGGGTTATGATGAACTTTTTCATATACTTAATCGTTGGGACGAGAATAGTTGGGAGCCTCCGAGGTGATCGTGATGTCGTGCGGATGGCTCTCGTTGACACCGGCATTGGTGATGCGGGTGAACTTGGCATTGTGAAGGGCCTCGATGGTGGGCGCACCACAGTAGCCCATACCAGAGCGCAGGCCACCGACCATCTGATAGATGACTTCCTGGACCGTACCCTTGTAAGGCACACGACCGGCAATACCCTCCGGCACCAGTTTCTTGGTTTCCTTGGTGTCGCCCTGGAAATAGCGGTCCTTCGAACCGTGCTTCTGCTCCATTGCCTCCAGAGAGCCCATACCTCGATAACTCTTGAACTTACGTCCGTTGTAGATGATGGTGTCGCCAGGACTCTCCTCCGTACCGGCCACGAGCGAGCCGATCATCACTGAGGAACCACCGGCAGCCAGTGCCTTCACGATATCACCCGAATAACGGAGACCGCCGTCGGCAATCAGAGGAACACCCGTTCCCTTCAGGGCACTGTAGACATCATAGACGGCACTCAACTGGGGCACACCCACACCGGCCACCACACGGGTGGTGCAAATAGAGCCCGGGCCAATACCCACCTTCACGGCATCGGCACCATTCTCAACGAGCATCCTGGCAGCCTCGCCGGTAGCCACGTTACCCACCACGATATCGATCTCGGGGAATGACTTCTTGGCCTCCACCAGTTTCTCAATCACCGACTTCGAATGACCGTGGGCCGTATCAATGACGATGGCATCGGCACCGGCATCCACCAGGGCCTGCATACGGTCGAGCGTGTCATTAGTCACACCCACACCGGCTGCCACACGCAGACGGCCCTTCTCATCCTTGCAGGCCATCGGCTTGTCCTTGGCCTTGGTGATGTCCTTATAGGTAATCAGTCCCACGAGGCGGTTGTCCTTGTCCACCACGGGGAGTTTCTCGATCTTGTTCTCCTGCAGAATCTGGGCAGCGGCCGTCAGGTCGGTCTGCTGATGGGTGGTCACGAGGTTGTCCTTCGACATAATCTCCTCCACGGGACGGTCCAGGCGACGCTCGAAGCGCAGGTCACGGTTGGTCACGATACCCACCAACCGCTTCTGGTCATCAACTACGGGGATGCCGCCGATATGATACTCCGACATAATGTCGAGGGCCTGGGCCACCGTGGAACCGAGGGGAATAGTCACGGGGTCGTAGATCATACCGTTCTCAGCACGCTTGACGATAGCCACCTGACGGGCCTGATCCTCAATCGACATATTCTTGTGGATCACGCCGATACCACCTTCACGGGCAATGGCGATAGCCATCTGCGACTCGGTCACGGTATCCATAGCGGCCGTCACGAACGGCACGTTCAACTGGATGTTGCGCGAGAAGCGGGTTTTCAACTCTACCGTCTTGGGCAGTACTTCCGAATAAGCCGGGATCAACAGGACGTCGTCGAATGTCAGGCCGTCCATCACGATTTTATCTGCAATAAATGAAGCCATAAAAAACACCTTTCTTTAAATATTGCGTGCAAAGGTACAATATTTAATTAAGAATTAAGAATTAAGAATTAAGAATTTTGCAACCAGCGACATTTTTTCTTAATTCTTAACTCTTAATTCTTCGTTCTTAACACTTTAGTTCGCCATCTCCGACAGGAACTTGATGCGCACCAGACGAATTTCGTCCTCGGTATATTCTTCACCGAGTTCGTCCTGCGCCACGCTCAGGCGGTCGGTATCCGACTCTGCGAAATAGTCGTAAATATCATCGATATGATCCTCGTCCATCACCTCTTCGAGGAAGTAGTCGATGTTGAGTTTCGTGCCACTGTAGACAATGGCCTCCACCTCGTCGAGCAGTTCGTCGAAGTCGATGCCCTGGGCATTGGCGATGTCGTCGAGGGCCACCTGACGATCGATGCTCTGGATGATCTTCACCTTCAGCATCGATTTCTTCGCCACGGTCCTGACGCGCAGGTCCACCTGCCGCTCGATGTCGTTCTCTTCGCAGTATTTCTTGATCAGTTCCACGAACTCCTTGGCATACGGCTGCTTCACCTTACCTTCGCCGACACCCTGGATATTCTTCAGTTCCTCAAGCGTGACGGGATAGTCGGTAGCCATCTGGTCGATGCTGACATCCTGGAAGATGACATACGGCGGACGCTCCATCCGTTTCGACACCTTCTTGCGGAGGTCGCGCAGCATCGCGGCCAGCGTGGGATCGAGGGCTCCTGCCGAGGCATCACGGTCCAGATTGTTGTCATCGTCCTCGTTGAACTCGGCATCCTTCACGATCATAAACGACTGCGGCGACTTGAGGAACTTCTTACCGGCCGACGTAATCTTCAGCAGACCGTAATTTTCCACCTCCTTCTTGAGATAGCCCATCAGGAGGGCCTGACGGATGACGGGGTTCCAGATCTTCTCATCCCCGTCGGCCCCGACACCGAACTGCTCCAGTTCGTGGTGCTTGTGGGCAATAATCTCCTCGGTCTCCTTGCCGATGATGAAGTCGATGACATAGTCGGAACGGAAATTCTCCTTGATGAGTTGGATGACCTTCAGCACCGTCACCAGTTCGTTCTTGGCCTCAATCTTCGTCTTCGGATGCAGGCAGTTGTCGCAATTGCCGCAGTTGTCCTTGTCATAGATCTCACCGAAGTAGTGGAGCAGCATCTTGCGCCGGCAGACACTCGTCTCGGCATAGGCTGCCGTCTCCACGAGCAACTGCCGCCCGATGTCCTGCTCGGCCACGGGCTTGCCCTCCATAAACTTCTCCAGTTTGTCAAGGTCCTTGCTTGAATAGAAGGCCAGACAGATGCCCTCACCACCATCGCGGCCGGCACGGCCCGTCTCCTGATAGTAGCCTTCCAGCGACTTCGGGATGTCATAGTGGATGACGAAGCGCACATCAGGCTTATCGATACCCATACCGAAGGCGATGGTAGCCACGATGACGTCGATGTTCTCCATCAGGAAGTCATCCTGCGTCTGCGTTCTGGTGGCAGAGTCGAGACCGGCGTGATAGGCTGCGGCCTTGATCTCGTTGGCCCGGAGAATGGCCGCCAGTTCCTCCACCTTCTTACGGGAGAGGCAGTAGATGATGCCGCTCTTGCCGGGATGCTGCTTGATGAACTTGATGATGTCCTTGTCCACATCCTTGGTCTTCGGACGCACCTCATAATAGAGGTTTGGACGGTTGAAGGAACTCTTGAACTCCTTGGCATCCACCATCCCCAGGTTCTTCTTGATATCGGTACGCACCTTGTCGGTAGCCGTAGCGGTCAGGGCGATGATCGGTGCCTGCCCGATCTCGTTGACGATCGGACGGATTCGGCGATACTCCGGGCGGAAGTCGTGACCCCACTCCGAGATACAATGGGCCTCGTCGACGGCGTAGAACGAAATCTTCACCGACTTGAGGAAGTCCACGTTCTCCTCCTTCGTGAGCGACTCGGGTGCCACGTAGAGCAACTTGGTATGGCCCGCCGTGACGTCAGCCTTCACCTGGTCGATGGCCGCCTTGTTGAGCGAAGAGTTCAGGTAGTGGGCCGTCCCCTCGTGCTCGCTCAGTTGCGAGATGAAGTCCACCTGGTTCTTCATCAGGGCAATCAGCGGCGAGATGACGATGGCCGTCCCCTCCATCAGCAGCGACGGCAACTGATAGCACAGTGACTTACCTCCGCCTGTAGGCATCAGGACGAAGGTGTCATTCCCGTCCAATAGGTTCTGGATGATCTTCTCCTGGTCACCCTTGAACTTGTCAAAGCCGAAATATTTCTTCAGCGCTTCATGCAGGTTTGTCTTCTTCGACATACAGTTTCCTTCTTTCGTTAGTATATAGGCTTAGTTATATCTCAATATCTTATGATGCGAGTTTCTGGAGATGCGACTTCTCCAACTGCTTGCGGGTGAAGTCGGCAGTCACCTCAAATTTCTTAACCTTTCCCGAGGGCATTTCAAACATGGTGTCCATCATTACGCTCTCCACGATGGAGCGCAGGCCGCGGGCACCCAACTTATATTCGACGGCCTTGTCGACAATCACGTTCAGGGCCTCTTTCGTGAACGTCAGTTCGATGCCGTCCATCTCGAACAACTTCACATACTGCTTGATAATGGAGTTCTTCGGCTCCGTCAGGATCTTCTCCAGTGCCTCCCGATCCAGCGGGTTCAGATAGGTCAGCACCGGCAGACGGCCGATGATCTCAGGGATCAGACCGAAGGACTTCAAGTCCTGCGGCACGATATACTGCATCAGGTTTCCCTTATCAATTTTAGCGACATTCTGCACAGAGTTGTATCCTACCACGTGGGTATTCATCCGCTGGGCGATCTTACGCTCGATGCCGTCGAAGGCACCACCGCAGATGAAGAGGATGTTGCGGGTGTCGACGGCAATGTATTCCTGGTCTGGATGCTTACGGCCTCCCTTGGGCGGCACGTTGACAGTCGTACCCTCCAGCAACTTCAGTAGTCCCTGCTGCACACCTTCGCCACTGACGTCACGGGTGATGGAGGGGTTGTCGCTCTTGCGGGCGATCTTGTCGATCTCGTCGATAAACACGATGCCCCGCTGCGTGGCTTCCACGTCGAAGTCGGCCACCTGCAGCAGGCGGGTCAGGATGCTCTCCACATCCTCGCCCACATAGCCGGCCTCGGTGAACACGGTGGCATCGACAATCGTAAAGGGCACATCGAGCAATCGGGCGATGGTACGGGCCAGCAGCGTCTTGCCGGTACCCGTCGAGCCCACCATAATAATATTACTCTTCTCTATCTCCACGCCGTCCTTGTCAGCAGGCTGCTGCAGCCGCTTGTAGTGGTTGTAGACGGCCACCGACAGGTAGCGCTTGGCCTCGTCCTGACCGATCACGTACTCGTCGAGATAGTTCTTGATTTCCTTCGGTTTGGGCACAGCAGTCTTAGCCTTGGGCTGACTGCCATGCTGCGGCTTCAGCCAGTCCTGCTGCTGCACGATATTGTAGGCCTGCTGGGCACAGTCTTCGCAGATATAGCCATTGATGCCCGTAATGAGCAGACGGACCTCGCGCTCTGATCTTCCGCAGAAACTACACGATTTCTTTACCATTCTTTCTTATTGCTTGCGTGTCAATACATTATCTATCATACCGTACTCCTTGGCCTCCTCGGCGGTCATCCAGTAGTTACGGTCGGAGTCGGCATAGACCTTCTCATAGGGGGTGTGGCTGTGCTCAGAGATGATGGTGTAGAGTTCCTTCTTGAACTTCAGGATCTCCTTGGCCTCGATCTCGATATCCGACGCCTGACCCTGCACGCCGCCTAACGGCTGGTGGATCATCACACGACTGTGGGGCAGGGCCGAACGCTTACCCGCAGCACCGGCCACAAGCAGCACGGCACCCATCGAGGCGGCCATTCCCGTACAGATGGTGGCCACGTCGCTCGAGATGAACTGCATCGTGTCGTAGATGCCCAGGCCAGCCGTCACGCTGCCGCCAGGCGAGTTGATGTAGATGCTGATGTCCTTGCCCGAGTCCACGGAGTCGAGATAGAGCAACTGGGCCTGCAACGTGTTGGCCGTATAGTCATCGATCTGGGTGCCGAGGAAGATGATGCGGTCCATCATCAGTCGGGAGAACACATCCATCTGAGTCACGTTCAACTGACGCTCCTCGAGGATATACGGGTTCAAATACTGGGCCTGAAGTTTCATCACGTCGTCGAGTGCCAGGCCGTCCATTCCTAAATGCTGTGTAGCATATTTCCTAAAATCATTCTTTATCATACCTGTTTCTTCCTTTCTTTCTGGGGATAAAAAAAGTTATCGACTTTTTTATATCTCGCGATTGGGACACAAAGATACAAAAAAAAGTCGATAACCTCCTAAAAATGGAGTTATTTTTTCGTAAAAATGGTTATTTTCCCTCCATCAACTTATTAAAGTCGTCCAGAGAAACCGTTTTTTCGTTCAGTTTCACTACATTTTTGAGTGTTTCGGTCAGTTTGAGATCCACGGCACGATCCACAAAGTTGTCGATGTTCTCACGCTTCTTCAACTGCTCGGCGGCATAGTTCTCCAGCACATCGTCGGGCACGTTGCTCATACCGTACTGCGCAAACTGGGCGCGGATGGCCTCCTTGGCAACACGCTTGATGTCGTCGTCCTCCACCTTGATGTTGTTGGCAGCCACAATCTGCTCCTTGATCAGGTGCCAGGCCAGTTCCTTGATGCTGCCCTCGAAGTTCTTCTCCACGAAGTCCTCACCCTTGTCCTTGTTGTTCTGGAGCATAATGCGCTTCAGCAGGGCCTCGGGAAACTCCAGTTTGCCGACCTTCTTCTCCAGATGGGCGCGCACGTCCTGCAGGAACTTGAAGTCGCTGCTGCCGACGAACTGGGCCTTCAACTGCTCGGCAATCTTCTCACGGAAAGTCTTCTCGTCGGTCACCGTACCCTCACCGAACACACGGTCGAACAGTTTCTGATCCACCTCGGCGGGCTGGTAGTGGCGGATCTCCGTCACCTGGAACGAGAAGTCGCTGGTCACGTCGGCCACCTCTTCCTTCTTCAGTTTCAGCAGGGCAGCCACCTCAGCGTCGTTATTGGGATAAGCCTTCTTGGGATTGAAGGTGATGATGTCACCGGCCTTGCAGCCCTCGAAGAGTTTCTTCTGGTCCTCGTCGCCGAAGTAGGCAGGCATAATCATACCGCTCTCAGTGGTGATGCCGCCCTCGAGGGTGTTGCCCTCAGCGTCGAGTTGGCGCAGGTCGCCAGTCATCGTGTCGTTGCCGCTGAATGTCTCAGCCTTCACGAACTCACCGCCCTGCTGGGCATACATCTGCACCTGCTGGTCGACCAACTTGTCGTCTACGTTGATCACATAGTAGTCCACCTTGTCGTGACCGCTCAGTTTGGCCTCGAACTCGGGAGCCACGGCGATGTCAAACACGAAGGTCAGGTCGCCGTCCTTCTCGAAGTCCTGTGCCACCTGCTTCTCCTGGTTGGGCAGGGGGTCGCCCAGCATCTGGATCTTGTTCTCACGGATATACTCATAAAGTTTCTCGCCGAGCAGACGGTTCACCTCGTCCACCTTGACGGCGGTGCCGTACTGGCGCTTCACCAGTCCCATCGGGACCTGTCCTGGACGGAAGCCGGGAACCTGTGCTTTCTTACGATAGTCTTTCAGTGTCTTCTCTACCTTCTCCTGATAGTCTGCGGGTTCAACGGTCATCGTCAGCAGACCGTTGATCTTATCAGGGCATTCAAATGTAATTTTCATTGTCTTTTATACCTTATTTATATTATATTCAAAAATTTGGGGTGCAAAGGTACGAAAAAGAAGTGAACTTTTCACTATTCCCTATTCACTTTTCACTATTCTTAACTTTCCTCCCTTGCCTTGCGCTCTTCCTCCATCAACTGGAAGTCTTTCTTGCGGAGGACGAACGAGTTGGTCAGATACTTCTCGCGCACCACCTGATTCTCGGCCAGTTCCTCCGGCGAGCCCTGGAAGAGAATGCGGCCCTCGAACAGCAGATAGGCACGATCCGTGATGGTCAGCGTCTCATCCACGTTATGGTCCGTAATCAGGATACCGATGTTGCGGTACTTCAGGCGCCAGACGATCTGCTGGATATCCTCCACGGCGATGGGGTCGACACCCGCAAACGGCTCATCGAGCATGATGAACTTCGGCTCGATAGCCAGACAGCGGGCAATCTCCGTACGACGGCGCTCACCGCCGGAGAGTTGGTCGCCCTTGTTCTTGCGCACCTTGCCCAGGCGGAACTCCTTGATCAGTTCCTCCAGTTTCTCCAACTGGTAGTCGCGCGGCTTGCCCGTCATCTCCAGCACGGAGAGGATGTTGTCCTCCACGCTCATCTTACGGAACACGGAGGCTTCCTGCGCCAGATAGCCGATACCGGCACGGGCCCGTTTGTAGACAGGGTATTTCGTCACTTCCTCGTCGCCGAGGTAGATATGTCCGCCATTGGGCACGATCAGGCCCGTCGTCATATAGAAAGAGGTGGTCTTGCCGGCACCATTGGGGCCCAGCAGTCCCACAATCTCCCCCTGCTTCACGTCGAAACTCACGTCGTTCACCACGGTACGCTTGCCATACCGCTTGACGAGCCCCTCCGTGCGAAGCACGAGTTGTTCTTCCGCTGCGTTTTTGTTGATTTCTTCCATATTTCGGGTGCAAAGGTAATCAATTTTAGCCACAGATGACACAGATTTTAAGGAAAATAATCATTAATCAGTGTTAATCTGTGTAATCTGTGGCTTTTTTTTCGTACTTTTGCACCCAAATTAGAATTAATTAAAGATGCTGATACACAAGTGGCTGACCATCATGGGTCGTTATGTAATGCTGATGGGACGGACGTTTGCCGTGCCCGAGCGGATGAGGATGTTCCTCAAACAGTATGTCAAGGAGATGGCGCAACTGGGTGTCAACTCCATCGGCATCGTGCTGCTTATCTCGTTCTTCATCGGTGCCGTCATCTGCATCCAGATGAAACTCAACATCCAGAGTCCCTGGATGCCCCGCTGGGTCTCCGGCTACACCACCCGCGAGATCCTGCTGCTGGAGTTCTCCAGTTCCATCATGTGTCTGATCCTGGCCGGTAAGGTGGGATCGAACATCGCCTCGGAACTGGGCACGATGCGCGTCACCCAGCAGATCGACGCCCTGGAGATTATGGGCGTCAACTCCGCCTGCTACCTGATCCTGCCAAAGATTATGGGTATGCTCACCATTATGCCGTTCCTCGTCATCTTCTCGTCGGCCACGGGCATCCTGGGCGCCTACGGCACGGCCTATATCGGCCACGTGCTGCCGCCCGACGACCTGACCCTCGGCCTGCAACACGCCTTCAACCCCTGGTTTGTCTATATGTCGCTCATCAAGAGCGAGTTCTTCGCCTTCATCATCTCCAGCGTGCCGGCCTTCTGCGGCTATACCGTCGAGGGCGGTTCAGTGAATGTGGGCAAGTCCTCGACGGATGCCGTGGTCACCAGCAGTGTGCTGATCTTGTTTAGTGATGTCTTTTTAACCCAACTGCTGTCATGATAGAAGTAAAGGATCTCTGCAAGAGTTTTGAGGATAAGGAAGTGCTGAAGGGTATCAGCACCGTGTTCGAGGACGGCAAGACCAACCTCATCATCGGCCAGAGCGGCTCGGGCAAGACCGTGCTGATGAAGAACCTCGTGGGCCTGCTCGACCCCACCAGCGGCCAGGTGCTCTACGACGGACGCGACTTCGTGGCTATGTCGAAGAAAGAAAAGGTACACATGCGGCGCGAGATGGGTATGATCTTCCAGAGTGCCGCCCTGTTCGACTCGCTGACGGTACTCGAGAACGTGATGTTCCCGCTGGATATGTTCTCCACGATGAACCTCCGTGAGCGTCAGAAGCGGGCTATGGACTGTCTGGACCGCGTCAACCTCGTGGGTGCCGAGGATAAGTTCCCCGGCGAGATCTCCGGCGGTATGCAGAAGCGCGTGGCCATCGCCCGTGCCATCGCCCTCAATCCCAAGTACCTGTTCTGCGACGAGCCTAACTCAGGCCTCGACCCCAAGACCTCGCTCGTCATCGATGACCTGCTGCAGGGCATCACCAAGGAGTTCAATATGACCACCATCATCAACACCCACGATATGAACTCCGTGATGGGTATCGGCGAGAACATCATCTTCATCTACGAGGGCCACAAGGAGTGGCAGGGCGTGAGTGCCGACATTATGGGTTCCACCAACCAGCGTCTCACCGACTTCATCTTCGCCTCCGACCTGCTGAAGGACATGCGCCGGATGGTGATTGAGAACGGGCTCCATATCAAATAAGTTCTATCAAAAATACGGCAGAAACTTGCACAACTCACAGAAAATCATTATCTTTGCACCGAAATTTCAATAGAAAGGAACATAATTATGGCAAGACCAATCAGAGAAACACCCGTGCTGAAGGGCGAGGATGCCTTCAACTTCGAGATGCGAAGGCTGGAGGTAGAGCACATGAGCAAGGAGCAGCGGGCCGAGAACCGCCGCAAGTTGGAGGAGCGTATTGCTAACGCTAAGAACAAGATAGAATGGTGCTGGTAAACGTATGCGACTCGTATCCCTTACTCCCGATTATCCGTTGACCGCTTTTGACTGCGGCGACGAAGACCTTAACAAGTTCCTGCTCGACGATGCCAAGCCGTCGCAGGAACTTCGCATTGCCAATACGTTCATCCTTGAAGCAGACGATGGGCGTATTGCTGCCTACTTCTGCCTGCTCAGCGACAAGGTGAGCAAGGACGAGGTGATTGGCAGCCGTTGGAAGAAAGTTCGTTCCCGCTTTCCTAAGGGCAAGCAGTTCCGCAGTTATCCCAGCGTGAAAATTGGCCGTCTGGCAGTATCCTTGGATTTCCGAGGCCAGAATGTTGGAAGCGACATGATGGACAAACTCGTCAAGAAACTGCAAGCCGAGCGCAACGCCCTGGCCTTCCGCTTCATCACCGTCGATGCCTACCTCTCTGCCGTTCCCTTCTACGAGAAGAACGGGTTCCTGCACCTGACGAAGAAGGACGAGGACGAGCACACCCGCCTAATGTACTTCGACGTGATGGAGATTGCCGAATAATCCACTCCCAGCGAGGACTGCGAGGCGCTATAATTTAAAAAGGTATAGATGAAGTAACGGCGACGCCGTTTTGTTTCTG
>FLNX01004425.1_pt1 | contig 20665 bp, 32 predicted proteins | sample 1140341 | NCBI WGS metagenome assembly FLNX01 (sample SAMEA3878208, study PRJEB12797) | bioreactor metagenome | biome: Moose rumen | place: Sweden | collected 2011-10
AACAAGCGTCGTGGTCAGGTAGAGGGTATGGACGAGGCTCGCAGCGGTGCCCGTGTCGTGAAGGCAATGGTTCCCCTGTCAGAGATGTTCGGCTATGTGACCGCTCTGCGTACCATCACTTCTGGTCGTGCCACCAGTTCTATGGAGTACGATCACCACGCTCCTCTGTCAAGCACGCTCGCCAAGGCTGTGCTCGAGGAGGTGAAGGGACGTGCCGATTTGGTATAGTATAGTATCTATAGTTCCTATAGTTCCTATAGTAAAAAATAACGGGGAGTCGCTGAGTAAATGACTCTTTAGTGGCTCCCCCTTTTCATATTAACAATTTAAATTAAAAAGACAATGAGTCAGAAAATCCGTATCAAACTGAAGTCTTACGACCACAAACTTGTCGATAAGTCAGCAGAGAAAATCGTGAAGGCAGTAAAGGCTACCGGTGCCATCATCAGCGGTCCTATTCCCCTTCCCACACACAAGCGTATCTACACCGTCAACCGCTCAACCTTTGTTAACAAGAAGGCTCGTGAGCAGTTCCAACTCTCAGACTACAAGCGTCTGATTGACATCTACAGTTCAACGGCCAAGACTGTTGACGCGCTGATGAAACTCGAACTTCCCAGCGGTGTTGAGGTGGAGATCAAGGTGTAATATCTTGCGAAGCAGAGAATTAAGGTATAAAAAATCTTAAATAATGTTATGAGACGCGCAACTTGTATTGCGTGTCTCATTTATTATGTGTACCTTTGCAGCCGCTAAAGTGCGTATTGCGCTGGCTCGATGGCTAACAATACCTTGAGAAAGAGCGATTTACCTTCAGTTTAGAAGAAGTGATGAGTTCTTTTTAAGTGTATCTGTGAGTCGGAGAATAGCGAGATGACACTTAAAAAGAAAAGAATATATTCACATTATTATTTAAATTTTAAACTGAAATGCCAGGATTAATTGGAAGAAAAATCGGAATGACATCCGTTTTCAGTGCCGACGGTAAGAATGTGCCGTGCACTGTTATCGAAGCCGGTCCTTGTGTTGTCACGCAGGTGAAGACCGTCGAGAAAGACGGTTATGCCGCCCTTCAGTTGGCTTTTGGTGAGAAGAAAGAAAAGAACACCACCAAGGCTATGCAGGGAATTTTCAAGAAAGCAGGTACAACACCAAAGGCCCACTTGGCCGAGTTCAAGTTTGACGAGGAGCATAACCTCGGTGACACTATTACGGTGGAACTCTTCAACGACACAGAGTTTGTCGATGTTGTCGGCATCTCTAAGGGTAAGGGTTTCCAGGGTGTTATGAAGCGTCACGGTTTTGGTGGTGTAGGTCAGGCTACACACGGTCAGGACGACCGCGCCCGCAAACCGGGATCTATCGGTGCTTGTTCTTATCCCGCCAAGGTTTTCAAGGGAATGCGTATGGGTGGCCATATGGGTGGCGACCGTGTGACGACGCAGAACCTTCGTGTGTTAAAGGTAATACCAGAGCATAACCTCATCCTTGTGAAAGGTAGTTGCGCTGGTTGTAATGGTTCAACAGTTTTAATTCAGAAGTAAGTTATGGAAATTAACGTATTGGATATCAAAGGTCAGGAGACTGGAAGAAAGGTTACGTTGAACGAGAATATCTTCGGAATTGAACCTAACGACCATGTTATTTATCTTGATGTAAAGCGTTACCTTGCAGACCAGCGTCAGGGAACTGCTAAGGCAAAAGAAAGAAGCGAGGTATCTGGATCTACTCGTAAACTGGGTCGCCAGAAAGGTGGCGGCGGTGCTCGTCATGGTGATATCAACTCACCGCTGTTACGTGGTGGTGGTCGCGTATTCGGTCCACGTCCCCGTGACTATCGTTTCAAACTGAACAAGAAAGTGACTCTTCTCGCTCGTAAGTCTGCACTTTCCTACAAGGCTAAGGAGAATGCAATCATCGTTGTTGAGGACTTTAATTTCGAGGCTCCAAAGACAAAGGAATTTATCAGTGTCGCCAAGAATCTCAACGTAGAGGGTAAGAAGTTGCTCATGGTTCTGCCTGAGTCTAATAAGAATGTATACTTGTCGGCTCGTAACTTGCAAAAGTCAGAGGTCATTCTCGCAGCCAATCTGAACACTTATAAGGTGTTGAATGCTGACGTGATGGTCATCACAGAGAACTCGTTGAAGACGATCGACAGTATACTTAACAAATAAAGAAGAGGAGACATAAGATATGGCATTTATTATCAAGCCTCTGATTTCAGAGAAAATGAACAATATTACTGAGAAGACTTCTGTTGACAGAACCTTCAAGGCTAAGACGGGCGCCCATAAGGGTGAGCAGGTGACCAAGAAGGCACATGCCCAGTACGGCTTCATCGTAAAGCCCGAGGCTAACAAATTGGAGATCAAGGCAGAGGTTGAGGCTCAGTATAATGTGACAGTTGAGAGTGTGAACACGCTTCGTTACTCTGGAAAGCGCTCGCAGCGTTATACCAAGGCTGGTCTCTTGAGAGGTCAGAAGAATGCGTTCAAGAAAGCAATCGTTACTCTTAAGGAGGGCGATACCATTGATTTTTATAGCAATATTTAACAAGAAATGGCAGTACGTAAATTAAAGCCCGTAACTCCGGGTCAAAGGCACAAGATTATTGGCACGTTCGAGGATATTACTGCATCCGTGCCAGAGAAGTCTCTCGTTTACGGTAAGCGTTCTACCGGTGGTCGAAACAACACTGGTAAGATGACCGTTCGCTATATGGGTGGCGGTCACAAGAAGAAGTATCGTTTCATCGACTTCAAGCGAGAGAAAGATGGTGTTCCAGCCGTAGTGAAGACAATCGAGTACGATCCGAACCGCTCGGCTCGTATTGCGTTGCTTTTCTATGCTGATGGTGAGAAACGTTATATAATTGCTCCTAATGGACTGCAGGTTGGCACGACCCTGATGTCTGGTGAGGAGGCAGCACCTGAGGTAGGTAATGCGCTTCCCCTTGCCAACATCCCTGTTGGTACCGTCATCCACAACATTGAGATGCGTCCCGGTCAGGGTGCCAAACTCGTTCGTTCGGCAGGTAATTTCGCTCAGTTGACTTCTCGTGAGGGTAGTTATTGTGTTATCAAACTTCCTTCTGGTGAGACTCGTCAGATTCTCTCTGCCTGTAAGGCTACTGTAGGTAGTGTGGGAAACTCAGACCATGCGTTGGAGCAGTCTGGTAAGGCTGGTCGCTCACGTTGGTTGGGACGTCGTCCTCATAACCGTGGTGTTGTTATGAACCCGCATGATCACCCAATGGGTGGTGGTGAAGGACGTCAGTCAGGAGGACACCCACGTTCACGTAAGGGCTTGTATGCTAAGGGTCTTAAGACTCGTGCACCTAAGAAACTTTCAAATAAGTACATTATTGAAAGAGCAAACAAGAAGTAATCACGAAGTTAATTAGAGAAAATTATGAGTCGTTCATTAAAAAAAGGCCCGTACATCAACGTATCACTCGAGAAGAAGATTCTCGCAATGAATGAGAGTGGTAAGAAGAATGTCATTAAGACATGGGCACGAGCATCAATGATTTCCCCGGATTTCGTGGGACATACAGTTGCTGTTCACAATGGAAATAAATTTATCCCTGTTTACATTACTGAGAACATGGTAGGACACAAACTCGGTGAGTTCTCTCCGACACGTCGTTTCGGTGGCCATGCAGGTAATAAGAAATAAGCAGGTTAACCCACCAGAAATAAAAAGAAAAATATAATGGGAGCAAGAAAAAGATTAGCGGCTGAGAAAAGAAAAGCAGCCAATAAGACACAGTATTTTGCAAAGTTGAAGGGTGTTCCTTCTTCTCCACGCAAGATGCGCTATGTCGTAGACATGATCCGCGGCATGGAGGTAAACCGCGCTCTTGGCGTTCTGAGATTCTCAAAGAAACATGCTGCAGCCGATGTTGAGAAACTTCTCCGTTCTGCTATCGCTAACTGGGAGGCTAAGAATGATCGCAGGGCAGAAGACGGCGAACTGTATGTGAGCCGTGTCTTTGTTGACGAGGGTGTGACAATGAAACGTATGAGACCGGCGCCTCAGGGACGTGGCTATCGTATCCGTAAACGTTCAAACCACGTGACTCTGTTTGTTGACGCTAAAACTAATGATAAGTAAGAAGTATGGGACAGAAAGTAAATCCAATTAGCAACCGCCTTGGTATTGTTAAAGGCTGGGACTCAAATTGGTTCGGAGGCAAGGACTTTGGAGATAACCTGGTAGAGGATCAGAAAATCCGTAAGTACCTCAATGAGCGTCTTGCCAAGGCAAGCGTGTCAAAGATTGTCATCGAACGTACATTGAAACTGGTGACCATCACTATCTGCACAGCCCGTCCGGGTCTTGTCATTGGTAAGGGTGGACAGGATGTCGATAAGTTGAAGGAAGAACTGAAGAAACTCTATGACAAGGAGATTCAGATTAACATCTTCGAAGTAAAGAAACCGGAACTTGACGCAACGATTGTAGCAAACAACATCGCTCGCCAGATAGAAGGTAAGATCGCTTACCGCCGTGCTATCAAGATGGCTGTTGCTAACACGATGCGTGCTGGAGCCGAGGGAATCAAAGTACAGATCTCTGGTCGTCTGAACGGTGCTGAGATCGCCCGTAGCGAGATGATAAAGGAAGGCCGTACTCCTCTGCACACTTTCCGTGCTGATATTGATTACTGCCAGGCTGAGGCACTGACGAAAGTCGGACTGTTGGGCTTGAAGGTTTGGATTTGCCGTGGTGAAATCTACGGTAAAGTTGATTTGGCTCCAAACTTCGCTCAGGAGAAAGGCACAGGTCGTAACGGTGGTGGTAATAATGGTGGCAGAAAGTTCCGTAATAAGAAAAAGTAATTAACGTAAAAGTAAGAACTATCATGTTACAGCCTAAGAGAGTAAGATATAGAAGACCTCAAGACGGACGTGGCAATAAAGGTAACGCCCACAGAGGTACACAACTGGCTTTCGGCTCATTCGGCATTAAGACCATGGATGCCAAGTGGATTGACAGCCGTCAGATTGAGGCAGCGCGTGTTGCTATCAACCGTTATATGAACCGTGAGGGTCAGGTATGGATTCGCATCTTCCCGGATAAGCCTATCACACGTAAGCCTGCTGACGTACGTATGGGTAAAGGTAAGGGTGACCCTGCAGGTTGGGTGGCACCTGTAACTCCAGGACGTATCCTCTTTGAAGTAGAAGGCGTATCTTTTGAGACCGCTAAGGAGGCTCTCCGCCTCGGTGCTCAGAAGTTACCCGTGAAAACTAAGTTTGTTGTTAGACGCGATTACGATAAAAACGCTTAAGAAGTTATGAAGAGCAAAGAATTAAAAGAACTTGAGACCAAGGATTTGGCTGAGAGACTGGAGGCTGAGGTTGCTAAGTACAACCAGATGAAGTTGAATCACGCCGTTACTCCTTTGGAGAATCCATCACAGATTAAGGCCGCACGTCGTGATATCGCTCGTATGAAGACAGAACTCCGTCAGAGAGAACTTAACAAATAATAATGGTCCAGATGGAAACAAGAAATTTAAGAAAGACAAGACAGGGTGTCGTTATCAGTAACAAAATGGATAAAACCATTGTTATTGCCGCTAAGTTCAAGGAGAAGCACCCTATTTATGGTAAGTTTGTCCAGAAGACAAAGAAATACCATGTGCATGATGAGAAGAATGAGTGCAACGTAGGTGATACCGTACTCGTTATGGAGACCCGTCCCTTGTCTAAGACAAAGAGATGGAGATTAGTACAGATTGTTGAAAAAGCGAAGTAATTATGATACAAACTGAGACAAGACTGACAGTTGCTGACAACAGTGGCGCACGTGAGGCTCTTTGCATCCGTGTTCTGGGTGGTACCCGCCGTCGTTATGCCAGCGTGGGTGATGTGATTGTCGTTGCTATCAAGAACGCCATCCCCACAAGTGATGTTAAAAAAGGTGCAGTATCTAAGGCTTTGGTTGTTCGCACAAAGAAGGAGATTCGTCGTGCTGATGGGTCGTACATCCGTTTTGATGATAATGCTTGTGTGCTGTTGAACAACGCTGGTGAACTCCGTGGCAGCCGTATCTTTGGTCCTGTAGCCCGTGAGTTGCGTGCCGTAAATATGAAAGTCGTATCACTGGCACCTGAAGTCCTTTAACATTTAAAGCATTCAAGAAATGAGTAAGTTACATATTAAAAAAGGTGATGAGGTAATTATCCTCGCTGGCAAGGACAAAGGCCAGAAGGGTAAGGTGCTCAAAGTCTTCGTTAAAGAGGAGAGAGTCCTCGTAGAAGGCGTTAATATGGTATCAAAGAGTGCCAAGCCAAGTGCAAAACACCCTCAGGGTGGTATCATCAAGCAGGAGGCTCCGATACATATCTCAAATGTAAGTCTGATCGATCCGAAGAGCGGTAAGGCTACCCGTGTCTCTATCAAGCATGAGGGCAAGAATGTGATTCGTGTCGCTAAAAAGTCAGGGGAGGAAATTAAATAATGGATACAGCACAGTTAAAGAAAGAGTATAAGGAGAAAATCGCTCCGACTCTGCAGAAGCAGTTCAACTACACTTCGACAATGCAGATTCCTGTCCTGAAGAAGATTGTTGTCAATCAGGGCTTGGGTGATGCAACACAGGACAAGAAGATCATCGATGTTGCTATCAATGAGATTACGACCATTACTGGTCAGAAGGCCGTTGCCACCTATTCTAAGAAGGATATCGCCAACTTCAAACTTCGTAAGAAGATGCCTATCGGTGTGATGGTGACACTACGCCGTGAGCGTATGTACGAGTTCTTGGAGAAACTTGTCCGCGTGGCTCTGCCTCGTATCCGTGACTTCAAGGGTATTGAGAGTAAGTTTGACGGTCGTGGCAACTATACACTCGGTGTTCAGGAGCAAATTATATTCCCTGAAATCAATATTGATACAGTAGACCGCATCCAGGGTATGAATATCACCTTCGTTACATCTGCTAAGACAGATGAGGAGGGCTATGCACTGCTGAAGGGTTTCGGTCTGCCATTCAAGAACGCTAAAAACGATTAAGAGATATGGCAAAAGAATCAATGAAAGCCCGCGAGGTGAAGCGCGCTAAGATGGTTGCCCGTTATGCTGAGAAACGTGCGGCATTGAAGAAGATTATCGCAACGTCTGAGGATCCCGCAGAGGCTTACGAGGCTGCTCGTAAACTCCAAAGCATCCCCAGAAATGCTAATCCTATCCGTCTGCACAACCGTTGCAAAATCACAGGTCGTCCCAAAGGATATATGCGTCAGTTTGGTCTGTCACGTATCCAGTTCCGTGAGATGGCTTCCAGCGGTTTGATTCCTGGTGTAAAGAAGGCAAGTTGGTAATTAGAGAGTTATTTATTTAATATTGTCGGGGTAGTCCCGATTAATTAAACAATTTATTTTATGACAGATCCAATAGCAGATTATCTGACCAGACTCAGAAACGCCATCATGGCTAATCACCGTGTTGTTGAGGTTCCTGCGTCTAACTTGAAGAAGGAAATCACAAAAATCCTCTTTGAGAAAGGTTACATCCTGAACTACAAGTTCATTGAGGATGGACCTCAGGGCACTATTAAAGTGGCTTTAAAGTATAACCCTGCCACAAAGGCTAATGCCATTAAGTGCCTGAAACGCGTGTCAACACCAGGTCTTCGTAAGTACACTGGTTATAAAGACATGCCGCGAGTAATTAACGGATTAGGTATCGCCATTTTATCTACATCCCAAGGTGTAATGACAGACAAAGAGGCTACTGCCCTGAAGATCGGTGGCGAGGTGCTTTGTTACGTATATTAATTGGAGGACTCGATTATGTCAAGAATAGGAAAATTGCCAATTAGTATTCCTGCTGGTGTTACTATAACACAAGGTCAGGATGGTGTCGTTACCGTAAAAGGTCCTAAAGGAGAACTTTCACAGAAAGTCGATGCTTCCATCAAGATGAATATCGCTGATGGACATATATCGTTCGAGATTGACGAGAACAGCCCTGTAAATATCAAGCAGAAGCAGGCTTTCCATGGTCTGTATCGCTCACTCATCAATAATATGGTTGTTGGTGTAAGCGAGGGTTACAAGAAAGAGATGGAACTGATCGGTGTTGGTTATCGTGTGTCTAATCAGGGTAACCTCATTGAGTTCTCACTCGGCTACACTCACCCTATTTTCATCCAACTTCCTAAGGAGGTGAAGGTGGAAACCAAGATGGAGCGTAACCAGAACCCCCAGATTATCCTGGAGTCTTGCGACAAGCAGTTGCTCGGACTCATTTGTGCTAAGATTCGTTCTTTCCGTATGCCGGAGCCTTATAAGGGTAAGGGTATTTTGTTCAAGGGTGAGGTTATCCGTCGTAAGTCGGGTAAGTCAGCCGCGGCTAAGTAATAATCATTTAAAGAATTGAAGATTATGGCAACAAAGAAAATAGAGAGACGAATTAAGATCAAATATAGAATTCGTAAGAATGTGTTCGGTACAGCCGAGCGCCCTCGCTTGAGCGTTTTCCGCAGTAACAAGCAGATTTATGCTCAGGTAATTAATGATTTGGAAGGTAAAACACTTGCATCTGCGTCATCTGTTGGTCTTGAGGCTATGCCTAAGATCCAACAGGCAGAGAAGGTTGGTGAGTTGGTAGCGGAGAAGGCTCAGGCAGCAGGCGTTAATGCTGTTGTCTTTGACCGTAACGGCTATCTCTATCATGGCCGTGTAAAGTCTTTGGCTGATGCGGCACGTAAAGGTGGACTTAAATTTTAAACGATTATGGCAATGAACAAAGTTAAAGTAAATAGTGACGTAGAGTTGAAAGACAGACTGGTTGCCATCAACCGTGTTACGAAGGTAACAAAGGGAGGTCGCACCTTCACATTCGCAGCCATCGTAGTTGTCGGTGACGGCAATGGTATCATTGGCTGGGGACTTGGCAAGGCAGGTGAGGTTACCGCCGCTATCGCCAAGGGTGTTGAGTCTGCCAAGAAGAATCTGGTGAAGGTTCCCGTTCTGAAAGGAACTATTCCTCATGAGATGGAGGCACGCTTTGGTGGCGCACAGGTTTTCCTGAAGCCAGCCGCAGCCGGTACAGGACTGGTAGCAGGTGGTGCTATGCGTGCCGTACTTGAGAGTGTTGGTGTCAAGGATGTGCTTGCAAAGTCCAAGGGCTCTTCTAACCCTCATAACCTGGTAAAGGCAACTATCGCCGCTCTGAGCGAGATGCGTGATGCCTATACTATCGCAGGTACTCGTGGAATCAGTATGGATAAAGTATTTAGAGGATAAAGGAGAATAGACTATGGCAACAATTAAGATTAAGCAGATTAGGAGCAAAATCGGATATCCCGTAGACCAGAAGCGTACTCTTCAGGCACTGGGTCTTCACAAGATCTCTCAGGTTGTTGAGGTAGAGGACAATCCTTCTATCCGTGGTATGATCCGTAAGGTTCATCACTTGGTTACTGTTATCGATTAATTAATTTTTTAAACAGATACGAATATGAAACTACATACTTTAAAACCAGCGGAGGGTTCAACCCACTCACGTCGTAGAATTGGTCGCGGACCAGGCTCTGGTCTCGGTGGTACTTCTACCCGTGGTCATAAGGGTGCCAAGGCTCGTTCCGGTTATAAGAAGAAGATTGGTTTCGAAGGTGGTCAGATGCCTTTGCAGCGTCGTGTTCCGAAGAGTGGCTTCAAGAATATCAACCACAAGGAGTATTTCGCTGTTAACCTGTCTACTCTCCAGAAACTTGCCGAGCAGAAGAATCTTACCAAGATTGGTATCGCAGAACTCGTGGCTGCAGGTCTGACCAATGGTAAGGAACTCGTCAAGATTCTCGGTAATGGTGAGTTGAAAGCGAAGGTTGATGTAGAGGCCAACGCCTTCTCAAAGACTGCTGAAGAGGCTATCAAGGCAGTTGGTGGTAACGCAACAATTATCTAAACAAGATGAAGAAGTTAATAGAGACACTGAAGAACATTTGGAAGATTGAGGATTTGCGCCAGCGTATCCTGATTACTCTTCTGTTTGTAGCGATTTATCGTTTCGGCTCGTTCGTGGTATTGCCAGGTATCAATCCTGCCATGCTCGACAAGTTGCAGTCACAAACCCAAGGCGGTCTGATGTCGCTTTTGGATATGTTCTCTGGTGGTGCATTTTCCAACGCATCCATATTTGCGCTTGGAATCATGCCTTACATCTCTGCTTCTATCGTAATGCAACTCCTCGCCGTCGCTGTGCCTTATTTCCAGAAGATGCAGCGTGAGGGTGAGAGCGGCCGCAAGAAGATTATGACATACACTCGCTACCTGACAGTGGCTATCCTGCTGTTCCAGGCTCCGAGTTACCTCATCAATCTGAAGATGCAGGCTGGTGCTGCCCTTGCATCGGGTATCAGTTGGTCGGTATTTGTATTCCCGGCTACCATTATCCTCGCCGCAGGCAGTATGTTCATCCTCTGGCTGGGTGAGCGCATTACAGATAAAGGTATTGGAAATGGTATCTCGCTGATCATTATGATTGGTATCATCGCCCGTCTGCCTCAGGCTTTCATCCAGGAGGTAGGTTCTCGTTTCACCGCTATCACAGGCGGTGGTCTGGTGATGTTCCTCGTCGAGATTATCATTCTCTATGCAGTTGTATGTGCATCTATCGTTTTGGTACAGGGTGTTCGCAAAGTCCCTGTACAGTATGCTAAGCGTCTTGTGGGTAACCAGCAGGTGGGTGGCGCACGCCAGTACATCCCCTTGAAACTGTTCGCCGCAAATGTGATGCCTATCATCTTCGCTCAGGCTTTGATGTTCATCCCATTGGCATTCGTGCAGTATGCTGCTCCTGAGAATGCAAACTGGTTTGTTCGTTCACTGTTGAATCATCACAGTTGGACTTATAATATCATCTTTGCCATCCTCATCATTGCGTTCACCTATTTCTATACGGCAATCACGCTGAATCCTACTCAGATGGCTGAGGACATGAAACGTAATAACGGATTTATCCCTGGTATCAAACCGGGAAAGCCAACAGCGGATTATATTGACACGATTATGTCACGTATCACGCTGCCGGGTTCTCTGTTTATCGCTTTCATCGCCATTATGCCTGCCTTAGCAGGACTTCTGAATGTGCAGGACGCTTTCTCACAGTTCTTTGGCGGTACCTCTCTGCTGATTCTTGTTGGTGTTGTGCTTGACACACTCCAGCAGATTGAGAGCCACCTGCTGATGCGTCATTATGACGGCTTGCTGAACTCAGGTCGCATTCATGGACGTGGCGGAGTGACTGCATACTAAGTCTGTATGAGGATATTTCTGAAGACAGAAGACGAGATTGGGCTGATGCGCGAGGCGAACCAACTTGTTGGTAAGACCCTTGGCGAATTGGCAAAGCATATAAAACCTGGTATAACGACCCTCCAGTTGGATAAGATTGCCGACGATTTTATCCGTGATCACGGAGCAGTCCCGACTTTCAAGGGTTTCCCTAATCCATATGGAGGACCGTTTCCTGCCAGTATCTGTACATCGGTCAACGATGTCGTGGTGCATGGCGTACCCAATGCACAGACTGTGCTTCAAGAGGGGGATATCATCTCCATAGATTGCGGCACCCTGTTGAATGGCTTTTGTGGCGACTCCTGCTACACGTTCTGTGTGGGGGAAGTCAGCGAGGAGAAGAAACAACTCCTCCGTACAACGAAAGAGGCTCTCTATAAGGGAATAGAGAATGCAGTGGCAGGAAAGCGTTTGGGAGATATTGGTTATGCGGTCCAAAACTATTGTGAGGCTCAGGGATATGGAGTTGTTCGTGAGTTGACAGGTCATGGAATTGGGCACGAGATGCACGAAGAGCCGCAAGTGCCTAATTACGGGCGACGTGGTAATGGTGTCATGCTCAAGTCAAGCATGTGCATCGCCATAGAACCGATGATTACCATGGGCAAGCGGGAGATATATCTTGATGGGAAAGACCGTTGGACCGTCCGTACCCGTGACGGTAAACCAGCAGCCCATTTTGAGCATACCATTGCTGTTAGGAAGGGAAAAGCAGAAATCCTCTCTTCGTTTGAGGAAGTTGAGACTATTGAAGGCAAATTATATTAGTATGGCAAAACAAGGTGCTATAGAGCAAGATGGAACTATTGTAGAGGCATTGTCTAACGCCATGTTCCGGGTAGAGTTGGAGAACGGTGTGCCTATCATTGCGCACATCTCGGGTAAGATGCGTATGCACTATATCAAAATTCTCCCTGGTGATAAGGTGAAGGTGGAGATGAGCCCATATGACCTGACAAAAGGACGAATTGTGTTTAGATACAAATAATTTAAGGAGATAGTATAATGAAGACAAGAGCATCGTTGAAGAAGCGTACCCCAGACTGCAAGATCGTACGTCGCAAGGGTCGTCTGTTTGTTATCAACAAGAAGAACCCTAAGTACAAGATGCGTCAGGGTTAATGTTAAATAAGCATAATGGGGTGGCGGAATATCAAATATTTTGCGTACCTTTGCATGCTTTTTAGCGAAAATTCGAATTTTATTTAATTTTATTTAGTTTAAAATGGCAATTAGAATTGTTGGAGTAGATTTGCCCCAAGAGAAGCGTGGCGAAATCGCATTGACCTATATCTATGGTATTGGTCGAAGTAGTTCAGCAAAGATTTTGGACAAGGCCGGCGTGAGTCGTGACCTGAAAGTCAGTGAATGGAGTGACGATCAGGCAGCCAAGATCCGTGAAATTATCGGCGCTGAATTCAAAGTAGAAGGTGATCTCCGCAGCGAGATCCAGTTGAATATCAAGCGACTGATGGATATTGGTTGCTATCGTGGTGTACGTCATCGCCACGGTCTCCCTGTTCGTGGTCAGAGTACCAAGAACAATGCCCGTACACGTAAGGGTAAGAAGAAGACTGTAGCAAACAAGAAGAAGGCCACGAAGTAATTCTAAATTAAACATTAAACATTAAAGATTAAAATTTAGAAATTATGGCAAAGAAAACAGTCACTTCAAAAAAGAGGAACGTGAAGGTTAATGCCCTTGGGCAACTTCACGTACATAGTTCTTTCAATAATATTATCGTTACTTTGGCAAATGATGAGGGTCAGGTGATCTCTTGGTCTTCAGCCGGTAAGATGGGTTTCCGTGGTTCTAAGAAAAATACCCCATATGCAGCCCAGATGGCAGCAGAGGATTGCGCGAAGGTCGCCTTCGACTTGGGCTTGCGTAAGGTGAAGGCTTATGTGAAAGGTCCGGGTAATGGTCGCGAGTCTGCAATCCGTGCCGTGCATAGCGCGGGTATTGAGGTTATCGAGATTATCGATGCCACACCACTGCCACATAACGGATGTCGCCCTCCAAAGCGTCGTAGAGTTTAATAGTTATAGGTACTATAGGTACTATAGTTACTATAGTCACTATATTAATCATTGAAATATTTTTTATATTATGGCAAGATATATTGGACCGAAATCAAAAATTGCACGTCGATTTGGTGAGCCCATTTTCGGCGCAGACAAAGTTTTGTCCCGTAGGAACTTCCCCCCGGGACAGCATGGCAACAACCGTCGCCGTAAGCAGTCGGAGTATGCAGTCATGCTGGCAGAGAAGCAGAAGGCCAAGTACACTTATGGTGTCCTTGAGCGTCAGTTCCGTAATATGTTTGAAAAGGCAGCCAAGGCTGAGGGTATTACCGGTGAGGTACTGCTCCAGAATCTGGAGAGCCGTCTCGACAATGTAGTGTTCCGTCTGGGTATCGCTCCCACACGTGCTGCTGCTCGTCAGTTGGTAGGACACAAGCACATTATAGTCGACGGTGCTGTTGTAAACATTCCCTCTTTCTCCGTGAAGCCCGGTATGATAGTAGGCGTACGTGAGAAGTCTAAGTCTCTGGAGGTTATTGTGGCAGCCCTTGCAGGTTTCAACCACAGCAAGTATCCTTGGATTGAGTGGGACGAGCAGACCAAGAGCGGAAAGTTCCTCCACAAGCCCGAGCGTGCTGACATTCCCGAGAATATTAAGGAGCAGTTAATCGTTGAGTTGTACTCTAAATAATCATTAAATTAATGGCGATATTAGCATTTCAAAAACCTGATAAAGTCGTAATGTTGGAAGCAGACGACAAGTTCGGCAAGTTCGAATTTCGTCCTCTGGAGCCAGGTTTCGGTGTGACCATTGGTAATGCCCTGCGCCGCATTCTTCTTTCATCACTCGAGGGCTATGCCATCAATACCATTCGTATCAGTGGTGTGGAGCATGAGTTCTCGTCAGTACCTGGTGTAAAGGAAGACGTGACCAACATTATCTTGAACTTGAAGCAAGTTCGGTTCAAGCAAGTAGTGGAAGAATTCGAGAACGAAAAAGTCTCTATCACCGTTGAGAATTCTACCGAGTTTAAAGCCGGTGATATAGGCAAGTATCTGACTGGATTTGAAGTGTTAAATCCCGATTTGGTGATTTGTCATTTAGATTCCAAAGCCTCGATGCAGATTGACCTTACTATAAACAAAGGTCGTGGCTATGTTCCCGCTGACGAGAACCGTGAGTTCTGTACCGATGTTAATGTATTGGCAATCGATTCAATCTACACCCCGATTCGTAATGTGAAATACGCAGTGGAACCGTATCGTGTTGAGCAAAAGACCGACTACGACAAACTGGTCATGGAAATTACGACGGATGGTTCCATTCACCCGAAAGATGCGCTGAAGGAAGCCGCTAAAATCCTCATTTATCACTTCATGCTCTTCTCTGATGAGAAGATTACCCTTGAGAACAATGACGCTGAGGGCAATCAGGAGTTTGATGAGGAAGTACTGCACATGCGTCAGTTGCTCAAGACCAAGTTGGTAGACATGAACCTCTCAGTTCGTGCCCTCAACTGTCTGAAGGCTGCCGATGTAGAGACCCTTGGTGATCTCGTACAGTACAACAAGACGGATCTTCTGAAATTCCGTAACTTCGGTAAGAAATCGCTCACTGAGCTTGATGATTTGCTCGAGAGTCTGAATCTGTCGTTTGGAACCGATATTTCAAAGTATAAACTGGACAAGGAATAACGCACACTTGTAGTGCGTCGTTTGTCCGATTAAAGAAAAACGAAAAATGAGACACGGAAAGAAATTTAACCATCTGGGCCGTACTGCAGATCACCGTCATGCCATGCTTGCCAACATGGCGATCTCACTGATTATGCACAAAAGAATCACTACGACCCTCGCCAAGGCAAAGGCACTCAAGAAGTATGTTGAGCCACTGATCACACGCTCAAAAGACGATAGTACTAATTCACGTCGTGTGGTATTCAGTTACCTGCAGAACAAGGAGGCTCTGAAAGAACTCTTTGGAGTTGTGGCAGAGAAAGTCGGTGACCGTCCCGGTGGCTACACACGCGTGATTAAGTTGGGTTCTCGTCCCGGTGATGGTGCTGACATAGCATTCATTGAGTTGGTAGACTTTGATGAGAACATGTTGAAGACTCCAAAGGCTGAGAAGAAGACCCGTCGTTCACGCAAGTCCGCTCCTAAGACTGAGGCTCCTGCAGAGGAGGCACCAAAGGCTGAAGAGGTTCCCGTTGAAGAGGCTCCTAAGGCAGAGGAAGCACCTGCTGAGGCACCTGCTGAAGAGGCAAAGGCGGAGTAAGATTTCGATTAAACTCACCATAGAGTGGGGTATTGCGACAAGCAATGCCCCACTTTTTTATTGTTGCGACTATGTATCTTTATATTTCTTCAAGTTGCGATAGAAGGAACTGAGGGAGGCGAAACCAGACTGGATGGAGATTTCGTTTGTCGTTAGGTTAGGGTTATTCACCATTAGTTGCTTGGCATAGGCGATGCGCTGTCGGTTGATGAACTCATTAAAAGTAATTCCCATCTGTAGGTTGATTGCCTGATAGATATAAGTGCGGTTTGTGTTCATCATCCTTGCCAGATCTTCCAGTTTTAGGTCTGGTTGTAGGTATATTTTATCCCTCTTGACAATTTCCACGATACGTTCTGTCAGTGACTTGTCCATGACTTCGTTCCCTTTCTCCTTATCGTACATAAAGACTTTGTCGCCTTCCAGATCAGCGAAGGAGAACTGGCGGTGTAGTCCCAGATATCCGATGGTGAAGAGCAAGATGGAGAAAGCCATAGAGGGGAAGAACAGCAAGTAGCATGAGTCTGTGAAGCGATAACGCCCTATGGCGTTAGCCACAAACGACATGACGGAAGCAACTACGATGAGGTAGAGTACCGATTGGATATGATGCATCGACTTATTATCTGTGTCCGCATATAACTGATTGACGGCATTATCGTATTTGCGAATCATCCGTACCCCCACCACAATAGTTACCAGCACCTCGATGGCGAATACTATTTTGCAACCGATATGTATCCATGCCTGCAGCAAAGTGACACCAGCAAGTCCATCCGTTAAGTTGTGATACAAGTAATGCTCAGTAAATAGGGCGTTCTCCTCATCCGTCATCATGAAAAAGGCTATACTGCAGGCGACAGCACCGATGGTGGCAGGAAGGAGTACCCATCCATACCATGATTTCCACAGTGTCGTTAATCTTATAATATAGATAAGGTATAATGGATAGACGGCAAGATTTGCCGTCACATAGAAGATATCCATGACAGGGATGAGATGGTCGACATGGTTGAAGAACACATAATGCCCCATATAGAGAATTGTTGCCGTAAGCATAAACACAAAGAGCGTCCGTTGCTCACGCAGTTGTTTGTTATTCCACTCTAAGGCGAGGAGCACTGTGAACAGCGCACATGTTATTAGGGGCAGTGATGTGATAAAATGGTACGTCATATTGCGAACAAAATTAAATGATAATTTTGATACACGCAAATTTTATGTGGAAAAGTTTTCTGTTATCGTGAACAAAGTAGAATTTGTGATTATGGGAATAGTTTTTGTGAAAGTGGAAAGCCTGTTATCAGAAGATTTTCTACTTTTGCATAAATTATTTAACATCCTCGAGGAAATGATAGACATGCGGCAGATACCATTAGGGTCTGCTGTTTCTTTTATGTTACCTGTAGGGAATCCCCTATACGATTTTCGGGAAATACCCCTTGTCAATTTGCAGAAACTTTGTATCTTTGCACCAAGAACTTTAAAAAGAAAGCGATATGAAGAAGATTGGAACATACATGGTTGGTGCTGCTTTCTTGGTAAGCAGTTGTGGTACTTACACTGGTACTGGTGCTTATGCAGGCGGTACGTTTGGTGCTATCCTCGGTTCGGCAATCGGAGGTATCTCTGGTGGCTGGCGTGGCAGTGACATCGGTACGATTGTCGGTATGGCAGGTGGTGCCGCCGTTGGTGCGGCTATCGGTGCTGCCGCTGACCAGAAGCGACAGGAGGAGATCGAGGGTTACCATCGTCGTGTGGAGGAGCGTGAGCGTCAGTATGACTACCAACAGCAAGGTGGTTATCAGCAGAGCGGTCAGCATAGTGACAGCGGTTTCGATGCCACCAACAGTGGTGACGACCGTATCGACATCGGTATTGCCGGTCCTAAGAGCGATCGTCCCGCCCAGACAGCCTCCGACAAACCCTCCGTATCGCTCAGCCAGTTAGAGCGTATGGATGTCGACAAGCCTGAGCGTATCATCATCCGCAATGCCCGTTTCATCGACCAGGACCAGGACGGTATCCTGAAGGCTGGTGAGCAGTGTCAGGTGACTTTCGAGATCATGAATTTCACCCGTCATACCCTCTATGACGTACAGCCAATGGTTAATGACGTGACAGGTAACAAGAATATCCATATCTCACCCAACCTCCATGTGGAGAGTATCGCCCCCAATAGCGGTGTGCGTTATACCGCCACCATCCTTGCCGACAAGAAGTTGAAGGACGGTACGGCAAAGATACAGGTGGGTGTCCTCGTCAATAATCAGAATATCGATACAGGAACTCACGACCTGCTGATCGTGACGAGAAGGAAATAAGTATATAAAATGACGAAGCCCGTAGCTTCGTCTTGCGAAGGTGCCGCCTTCGAGGTGAGGATGTGCCGCCTTCGCAGGTCGAAGGCGGCACCTTCCTATTTTCTATACGATACCCTGTGCGAGCATAGCCTTTGCCACCTTCATGAAGCCTGCCACGTTGGCACCTTTCACGTAGTTGATGTAGTCGCCCTGCTTGCCGTACTTCACGCACTGCTCATGGATGCCAGACATGATATGATGCAGTTTCTGGTCGACCTCCTCGCCCGTCCATGCGATACGCATGGAGTTCTGCGTCATCTCCAAGCCTGATGTTGCCACACCGCCAGCGTTGACAGCCTTGCCTGGGGCAAACAGTTGTTCTGCGGCAATAAACTTGTTGACAGCCTCGGCAGTGCATCCCATGTTGCTGACCTCAGCGACGCATAATGGCTTATGGGCTAGAATCTTATCGGCATCCTCACCGTTCAACTCGTTCTGCGTAGCACAAGGCAGGTAGATATCCGCTTTCTGCTCCCATGGCTTCTTGCCCTCGAAGAACTGGGCTCCGTCGAACTCCTCGGCGTATGGTGCGCAGACATCGTTGCCAGAGGCACGCAACTCTAACAGATACTCAATCTTCTCGTCGTCAAGACCAGCAGGGTCGTAGATATAGCCGTCAGGACCACTGATGGTGATGACCTTCGCTCCCAACTCGGTAGCCTTCTTGGCGGCACCCCATGCCACATTGCCGAAGCCAGAGAGGGCAATGGTCTTACCCTTGATGTCAAGTCCGTGTGTGTCGAGCATCTGGTGGACGAAATACAGAGCACCATAGCCAGTAGCCTCCGGGCGCAGGATAGAGCCTCCCCATTCCAGACCCTTACCCGTCAGGGTAGCGCCATGGAACTGACTGGTCAGTTTCTTGTACATCCCGAAGAGGTAGCCGATCTCACGACCTCCCACACCGATGTCACCGGCAGGCACGTCGACATCAGGACCAATCACCTTATACAACTCACACATGAAAGCCTGACAGAAGCGCATGATCTCCGCATCACTCTTGCCACGGGGTGAGAAGTCACTACCGCCTTTTCCACCGCCCATCGGCAGGGTGGTCAACGCATTCTTAAAGGTCTGCTCGAAACCGAGGAACTTCAGGATGCTCAGGTTGACAGACGAGTGGAAGCGCAAGCCTCCTTTATACGGACCGATGGCACTGTTGAACTGCACGCGGTAGCCGATGTTCACCTGTACCTCGCCCTTGTCGTCCACCCAGGGTACACGGAAGGTGATGATGCGCTCCGGCTCTACGATACGCTCCACAATCTTAGCCTTCTCAAACTCGGGGTGCTGGTTGTACACGTCCTTGATAGACTCAAGAACCTCACGGACAGCCTGTAAATACTCTACTTCGCCAGGATGCTTTTTCTCCAGATCCTGCATGATTTTCTCTACGTTCATAGTTTTAAGGTTTTATCGTTTAACTGACATATTGTTATATTTGTAATGCAAAAATAGGGAATTTTCTTGAAACTTCCAAGAAAAATCCCTATTATTTTACTATTTAACTTACAATTTGTTAATTCTTGGGTTAAAGTACGTGTAGTGTTCCCAAGAAATAGAGCAGGATGTAACCTAATACCATGCTGATGATACCGCCCAACAACATGATGACAGGGTCGGCAAAGGTTGCCATCACCGACTTGTAGGAGAGTAGGCTGCCCACCTCGTCAGGGTTACACATCCATTTGATACCACTGTCGGAGGCGAAGAGCAACATCAGCCCGATAACAGCCTGGGTGGTTTTATATGCGGTTCAACGCCTGTTTGATATCGTCGAGGATATCCTCCACCTCCTCGATACCGACAGACAGACGGATCAGGTCTGGTGCCACACCAGCCTCACGCAGTTGCTCTTCACTGAGTTGGCGATGGGTATGACTGGCGGGATGCAGCACACAGGTACGGGCATCAGCGACATGGGTGACGATATTGATCATCTCCAATGAGTCCATCCATTTGATGGCAGTCTCACGGTCGCCTTTCAGTCCGAAGGCGATCACGCCACACGACCCGTTCGGCAGGTATTTCTGTCCACGCTCGTAGTTGGCATCGTCTTTCAGTCCACAGTAGTGTACCCACGCCACCTTAGGACAGTCGTGCAGGAACTCAGCGATGCGCTGGGCGTTCTTACAATGCTGTGCCATACGCAGGTGGAGTGTCTGCAGTCCCATGTTCAGCAGGAAGGAGTTCTGGGGAGCGGGGATGCTACCCAAGTCACGCATCAGCTGAGCCACCAGTTTGGTGGTATATCCCATCTTACCGAACGCCTTCACGTAGGTCAGTCCGTGGTACGACTCGTCAGGGGTACACAGTCCGGGGAACTTCTCTGCATATCTCATCCAGTCGAAGTTGCCACTATCCACGACAGCACCACCTACCTGTGTCGCCATTCCGTCCATATACTTCGTGGTGGAGTGGGTCACGATGTCGGCGCCCCACTCAAAAGGACGACAGTTGATGGGTGTCGCAAACGTATTGTCGACAATCAAGGGTACTCCGTTCTGATGGGCAATACGGGCAAACCGCTCGATGTCCAAGACGGCACAGCCGGGGTTGGAGATGGTCTCTCCGAACAATGCCTTGGTATTCGGACGGAAGGCTGCCTGTATCTCCTCGTCACTCGCCTCAGGAGAGACGAAGGTACACTCGATACCCAGTTTCTTCAACGTCACACCGAAG